>Ga0209541_10001418_pt1 | contig 47726 bp, 31 predicted proteins | sample RifCSPlowO2_01_FD_184027 | JGI IMG/M metagenome (GOLD analysis project Ga0209541, IMG submission 184027) | Groundwater microbial communities from Rifle, Colorado - Rifle CSP2_plank lowO2_0.1 (SPAdes) (version 2) | ecosystem: Environmental > Aquatic > Deep subsurface > Groundwater | place...
AGTGTGCCGGTTGTCGCGTCAGCGGCAACGCCGGGTAGCTACATTCCTAAGGGATAACCGCTGAAAGCATCTAAGTGGGAAGCCTACCCTGAGATTAGGACTCTTTATTAGACCCCGAGAAGAAGACTCGGTATACCGGCAGGCGGTGGAAGGGCAGTAATGCCTTAAGCCTACCTGATACGGATTGGTCAAATTCAGACTTTTTGCCTTACACTACGCATCGCGTAATGAATTTCCAATTTCCAATTACCAATTTTGGATTTTGGGATTTGGAATTTGGGATTTCCACGCGAAGCGTGGTTTATCCTCTTCAGGTTTCAGAGAATAATAACAATAGAGTAATGTTTGGTCTGGTGATGATAGCGAGGTGGAACTACCTCTTCCCATTCCGAACAGAGTCGTCAAACGCCTCTGCGGCGACGATAGTAAGTGGGCAACTGCTTGCGAAAATAGCACGTCGCCAGTCCAGACATTATTCTTAAGCATATTTAAACTCTAGGTTTTTCGGCGTAGTGAAGATAGTATGCTGCAAGACCTTTTTTAATTCCTTCATATAAACTTACAGCAGCTACATTATTACGGTAAACTGTTTTTAAAAGTTTTATTGGCAAAAAAGATAAAATCTTCACCATCGGAAAGAGGGTTACACCTGCGTAGGAGAAGTAATTGACTGAAGGTAAAATCGAATTTGTTTTGCCGGTCTCTTTTACATTGACGAATCCTGTATCTGAGATCGCACTAGTCATCTCTGCCTTAGGTATGATTTCCTTTAAAGCAAAAGCCCAAGTGAATTTTTTTATTATTTCCTTTTCCTTTATTGTCTTGGGTAGCCTGGAGGTGTAGCCGTCGGCAATGACTAGTTTGCCCCTCGGTTTTAAAATTCGATAAGCTTCTTCCAGAAATTTACTCTTCGGATATGCATGACATATACTTTCTATTCCATAAACTACATCAAAAGTATTGTTGTCAAAATTAGTCTTCGAATAATCTTGGCAAAAAAATTGAGTTAGTTTATCGACCTTATGTCTTTTGGCATTTTTTTTAGCTAGATAGACTTGTTTTTGAGAAAGAGTAATACCGACTACAAAGGCAGCTGTTTTCTTAGCAATATAGATTGCCGTACCTCCGACTCCGCAACCGGCATCAAGTACCTTTTGTCCACGCCTAACTTTTGCAAGATCAATAATGGCTTGATTTTCATTTAAAACTGCTTGTTGGCGATCTTTGGTATTTTTATCCCAAAACCCTAAATGCATTCCCAGTGTTTCATTGTTGTAAACAAAAATTCTGTAAAACCGTTGGCTGGAATCATAATAGTCAGTAATTTCTTCTTTGTAATCCATTTTGATTAATATTATCACTTGTTCATCATCGGTTGTTGACTTATAATAGTGGGAATAAAAGAAAGGTGGTTATGACAAGTGGCGGCAAAAGGCTCAACAAAAAAATCTTCTAAAGAACCTCAGACTATGGAGGAACTTCTCTCAATGTATGGGGGAACTGACTTTTCTCATTCTGTAGGCGATAAGGTAAAAGGAAAAATCATTAGTATCGATTCCGCAAGAGTTGTTGTTGATATTGGAGGAAAATCCGAAGGGATGGTGGCCGAAAAAGCTTTTAAAGAAGCTGAAGATTTTATAAAAACATTAAAGGTTGGAGACGAAATTGAGGCAACGGTACTTGTATCTGAAACAAGAGACGGTTTTACGATTTTGTCTTTTAGACGTGCCGCGGGGGATGCGCTTTGGGAAAATATTGAATTAGTAAGTGAAAATGCTACTCCAATTACAGTTGAGGGAAAAGGGGTAACAAATTCCGGTGTAACAGTAGATGTGCATGGACTTACCGGTTTTATCCCTACTTCACAATTAGGTCACGACGCAGCTCAAAATCCTCAAAGCTTAATCGGAAAAAAGTTCCAAGCAGTCATTATTGATTATGATCGTGATGCCCGAAAAGTGATTCTTTCCGAAAAAGAAGTATCCGAAAAGGACGAGCTTGCGCGTGCGCGGTTAGCTATGAAAAATGTTAAAGAAGGAGAGATTTTTGACGGGGTTGTAACTACTGTTTATGACTTTGGGTGTTTTGTAAAAATAGAAGTACCGGTAAGTAAAAAAAATAAGGAAAAAGTACCTCTTGAGGGACTGGTACACGTTTCCGAGCTAGCTTGGGAAAAAATAGCTGACCCCAATGATGTTGTGAAGGAAGGCGATAAGGTTAAAGTAAAAGTTGTCGGAAAAAAGAATGAAAAACTTGCTTTTTCAATGAAGCAAACCGGTAAAGACCCTTGGGATAGTGTGGTGGAGCGCTATGAGAAAGACGCAAAGGTTAAAGGAAAAGTTATGAAATTAACGGACTTCGGAGTTTTTGTGCAACTTGAGCCAGGATTAGAAGGACTTGTTCATATGACTAAAATTCCGCCGGGTAAAAAATTGGGAAGAGGGGATGAAGTCCAAGTTTATGTAGAAGACGTTGATCGCGAAAATAAACGAATCTCGCTGGGACTTGTTCTTACCGAAAAACCCGTTGGCTATAGGTAAAATTTACAATTTCCATTTGCCATTTTCCAATTAATTCTCCAATCTCTGAATTTTCAATTTAATAACTTAAAATCTAACTGGTAACTAGAGAGTGGAAACTAATATAATGGTTTCATGAGATTTAATTCGTACTTACCCTTCATTATTCTTTTGGTTTTTTTCTTTGTAAACCTATTCGTTAGTATCAATAATCCAACTCATTTTGAATATGATGAATCAGTTGTTTACGAGATTAGTAAACTTCCTGTTTCTGATCTTATCGATACGGTACAAGCAGAGCCGCACCCTTTCGGATTTTATATTCTAGTAAAAGTACTCGCCGGTTTTGGAAAAAACAACTTGAGATTGTTGCTAACTTTCCTCGGTACATTACTAACCTTTGCTTCACTGGTTATAGCGCACAAAAATAATCTGCTTGGAAAATACAAATTTACTTTAGGAATTTCTTTGTTTCTTGGCACCAGCGGGTTTATGGGCATTTTAGCCACATTAAAACAAGATGTAGTTTCCTTTCCACTTCTATTAATAGTCTTTTTCTTAGCACTTTCTGTGATTTTGAACAAGAGATTAAGTGTTCCTGCTCTAATATGTATACATCTTTCGGTAACTTTGGTTCTGGCCTTCGGTTACATTGCCTATTTAGAAGCCATGTTACTACTTTTAATTTTTACACTTTACTTTAAAGAGAAACCCCTTACTAAATTATTATTCGGCTTTCAGATTCTTATATTTTCCATCTATCTTATCTTTTACGGCGGCAACCAACTTATACTTAATCTTCAAAGATTTGTTTGGCTAGGGGAGTTCCAAAATAGTTTTATTAAATCGACTTCAAATTTTCTAGTAGGATTAGATCCTTCGTATGTTTGGACAGACATAGTACTTTTTATCTTTTTTATATTTATTTTCAAAGCCTTTTCTAATTTATCAAAGATAGAGCGAAAAGAAGTAAGCTTTGGTGTAGTCGGTATTTTTTTTAATAATTTTATTGGGAGCATACCTTAGCAAGAGCTTCGTACGTGAACGTTACGCGGCCTTTCTTTTTTTTCTAGCATGTATACTCTGGGGTTGGGGAGTTATATATGAAGACAGATATAAAACCAAGTTGACAAATGCAGCAACAACTTTTGTAATAATCGTATTTGTCGCAAATATTTCCTATTTTACGGTTAGGGAAATACGAGTAAGAGATGGTGTCAGTAGTCTTAATAAAGTATTAATAGAAGAGTCCAAAGACGGTAAAACTGGGTTTATAATTGAAAACCCAACACTTTCATATGTGCATGTACGAGAGTACGGTTTAGAAGATAAATTAATTATGATAAACGTTTATAATCAGCAAGTTTTTAAGAAGAGGTTGATTGATAAAGAATTTCTTTTGAGTGAGGGGGAAAGCTACGATTTGCAGAAAGAAGAAATTATTAAACGTCTAGGTAGCGAGGGGGTTAATCGCTATCTTTATCTTATGGCTATTAGAAACGACAAAGTGAGTTTCGATCCCGAGAGATCTATTTTTGACGTTTTGAGTAAATATTGTTCGGAGAAAATAGTCATGTATCCGGACTCGGTGACCATTTTATACAAATTTGAAGAATGTATTTTTAATAAGTAGATATGGTAAAAGTACGATCACAGTATGTTTGTCAACAGTGTGGGTATTCCCAAGTAGGCTTTTTCGGTAAATGTCCCGAGTGTGGGAGTTGGGGGAGTGCGGTTGAGACGGTTATTTCAACAGGACAAGGTGCAAAGGGCAAAGAACAAAGCAAAGAAGCCAAAAAACCGATTTCATTAGCTTCAATTCCATCAAAATCCACTTCGAGAGTTTCAACAAAAATACCGGAACTTGATCGAGTGCTTGGTGGAGGACTTGTACCAGGACAAGTTATACTCATTGCAGGTGAACCTGGAATAGGTAAATCAACGCTTTTACTACAACTTTCAGAAAAATTGGGTGAAGTGATTTATGTATCAGGTGAAGAGTCGGTAAATCAGATAAAAATAAGAGCAGACAGGTTAGAGATTAAAAACAAAAACCTACAGCTCCTCGAAGAAACCGATATAGATTCAATCATAAATACTATATCTACCTCGCAAGGATCAACCCTTAAAGGTGTGGTTGTTGATTCCATTCAAACAATGGGAACTTCTGATTTGTTAGGAATGGCTGGGTCTGTGGGTCAGGTGCGTGAATGCGCATATCGATTGGTTAGATATGCAAAAAGCCAAAACATTCCAATTTTTATTGTCGGACATGTCACAAAAGAGGGTACCGTTGCTGGCCCTTCTGTTTTAATGCACATTGTGGACACTGTTTTATGGTTCGAGGGAGACAAAAGTCTGACCCTTCGCTTGCTCAGGGCAGTCAAGAATCGTTTTGGTCCGACTGATGAAGTAGGTATATTTTCAATGGAGGATAAGGGATTAGTTGGCCTAGACTCCCCAGAAAAAGTATTTTTAACCAAAAGCACTAAATCGGTCTCCGGTACTGCAGTCGCATCAGTTCTTGAGGGTACGCGCCCTATACTTGTTGAAATTCAATCACTGGTTGTATCTTCGAAGTTAGCATTTCCCAAAAGAGTTGCCCAGGGAGTTGACTCAAAAAGGTTTGAGTTACTATTGGCGGTACTGACGCGTCGTTGCGGTTTACCTTTATATGAATATGATGCGTACGTAAATATTACCGGCGGCATAAGCATTAAAAATGATCCTTCGGCTGATTTGGCTACCTGTTTATCAGTTGCATCAGCACTTTTTGATAAAGCACTACCTTCCGATGCTATTGCAATTGGGGAGGTAGGGCTTTTAGGGGACATACGTGAGGTTGTTGCTCAGGAAAAACGCATTAAAGAGGCGAGACGATTGGGTTATAAGAATGTGATAACAAGTAAAGAAGTTAAATATCTTCAAGAAGCGATTAGGAAATACCTCAGATAGTTAGTCAGTTCATTGTTCAGAGTTCATGGTATTTCACTACAAACTAATAACTAATTAACCAATAACTATTTATATACAACTTATCCACATAATTTTTTTTACTCAAAAATAATACGAACATTAGATACATTTATTAGAACGATTTAATTATAGGTACGAATAATGTTTATTGTAGTTTAACTATGGGGTTTGACACTGTTGACATGAAGTGCTAGACTAAAAAGATAGAGAAATTAGCACATTTAACCAAGGGTTTGTGGGGAAACGTTTGTCTTTAGGGCAGGCTTAAAAGTAAAGACAAACGTCATTAAAAAGACTAGTACCTTTTCATTAGAATTGTCAAGAAGCAATCCGTTTAAAAAAAGTCGCAAGGTATTTCTTTCTTCTGGGGAAGGGTGGTGTGTAGGGCAGGCGCACTACCCTTTCCTAGAGGGTAGAACTTGCGATTTTTTTTGTGCGAAGTTGACATCCTATAGCCAAAATTCTAAAATACCCTAAGTCTCCTAAAATTTCTTTGGACCTGTCCTCGAAAGTTTTATGAAATCGAGAATGAGAAAGATTATGAAAAATACCGCCCTTTCCGTCATAATAATTCTTTTTTATTTTTCTATCTTTTTATCTTACCCATTTACTACCTTTGCGGAAGGTACACCTAACCCGCCCGCTTTTCCTACATGTGAATCTAAGATATTCACTAATCCTGGCGACTGGGCACATTATGATTCTGGCTGGCATACAATTCTTGGTATAGGAAGTCGTGAGGGAAGAGACGATGTATATCAGTTAACTCAAGGGAATTTTCTTCAGTGTTTTTGTCCCGTTGAAGGTACCGAAGGAATTCAAACTAATTGGTGGAATATTCAGCGTCAGGGGTTAAACGAGGAAGAAATTCATTCGTTTTTCAATCAAGGTTGGCAAAAAGAAGATGGTGGAGACTGGAATTTATATAACGAAACATACCTTGCTAAAAATGTTACGTTTAGCTGCGTACAAGCTACACCAACACTAACTTTAACACCTACTCCTACTCCCTCAGTTACAACGCCTTCCGGACCAATAAGTAAATGTTTTGATTTGGAAGCGCAACCAACAGACGGGACTGCTCCTTTGACAGTTAAATTTACTGGACATGCAGACGATCCGGTAACTGGGGGTAAAATTAAGGAATACCGTTTTGATTTTGGGGACGCGTCGGGTGGACAGTCCCAAGTTTGGTTTCAAACCGATAGAACTGCATATCATCGTTATGAGCTTTCCGGTACATACACTGCGAATCTGCGGATACAAGACAACGCTGGTAATTGGCGCGAAAGTGATGACTGTAAGGCGACCATAATCGTTCACGCACAGCCGCCCGTTTTGGCTGCATCAAGCCCCAAAGAACTTCCTTCAACCGGAGCAAATATTTTAATTTTAATTGGATTAGTACCGATAGGGTACTACATATACCAACGCTTCAAAATTGTTTAATGCGTCCAAAAGGTACAATTTATCAGAAAGGTCACTCCGGTACTCATGGAGAGATTATTCTTTTTATACCTCTTTTGATTAGAATTCTGTTCCATTTCTTTCGAGGAATTGGAGGCGGTATGATTGCTTTTGCGGTACTCGTCTTTGCTTTTTCTTTTGGACCGGTTGTAAAGCAAGAGATAAATTATTTTCTTCAAGAAAAAGGTATTACTTTGGAGTCTAACTCAAATAGTGAGCTTGCTGATTTTTCAGTACAGGTTGCCGAAGCAGAAAAGGAAATTGCGGTACAAAAAGAGGCGCAAAGCTACGGAGTTAATTCATATTTTTCGGTTGTTATTCCTAAGATTGATGCAAAGGCAAACATAATAGCGAATGTTGACGCGGCTGAGCCAAATGAATATTTAGATGCGCTCAAAAAGGGAGTCGCACATGCCAAAGGTACATACTTCCCGGGACAATCGGGAACAATTTTTCTTTTTTCCCACTCGACAGACTCGCCTTTAAATTTTGCCCGCTATAATGCGGTTTTTTACCTTCTAAAAAAATTGGAAAAAGGCGATGAGATTCTTGTCTTTTTTGCTGATAAACGCTATGTTTATGAGGTTGGCGAGAAAGTTATTACAAGTCCTATGGATACTTCATGGCTCAACCCAAAAATAGGAACAGAAGAGTTAGTACTTATGACCTGTGATCCTCCGGGGACTACTTGGAATAGACTATTAATTATCGCAAAGCCTCAGGAAAAATAACTTAATTTTTTATACCTCAAAGCTAATTATGGTCTACTTCATTGAAGTTTTTTGAAAAAAGGTGTTTACTTAAATTAAGCCATTAGTGATGGCTAAATTTCCGTGTTAATAACATTAATAACAGATGTCAGGCGGGCTTGAAAATTAACTCATTCTTTTAGTTTACCTGCCCAACATGATACACATTTTTTCAAAAAAAACACCCTCGGGAAAGATTAAGTTCTTGCGTACTTTATTAATTTTTGAGCTTCTCATAACTCTTACCTTAGGAAACTTTTCACCTGTACTTGCCGAAGAGATCTTTGAGGCCACGATCTCCGCAATTGCTCAAATTGTTGAACCTCAAATTCCAAATCTTCCTCTTCCCTTTAGTGAAGACTATCCTGTCGGCCTTTATTTTGGCCAACCCTATCCGGAAGATATCCCAGAGGAGATTCTCTCTAAACTGGAAAAGCTTGGGGGTAGATTCCATAGTGGAATAGATTTTGAGATTCCCGAAGGAATTCCTGTAATATCCATTGATGACGGAATAGTTACCGAGGCTGGTGAGGGAGATTTCGGCATTACTGTTGTTGTATCTCATAAATGGGGAACGTCAGTTTACGGGCACCTCAAAGAGGTAAAAGTACAAAAAGATCAATCTATATCAAAAGGTTCAGAAATAGGGCTTTCCGGAAACTCCGGTATTACAACAGGTTTTCATCTCCATTTTGGAATTAAACCTTTTAAATCGGACTTGGATAATGGATTCTTTGGCTTTGTTGATCCTGCCCCATACCTTGGAATATCCAAAGACTCTCCGCCTATCGAGGGAACCGCGTCTGCGGCACTACAAGAAAAAATATTGGGGGCAGAAGATAATATCCCCGAACCGACAGCAATTGACTACAGCACGGATGATAGTTATCTCTATGATTACAAATTCAATCTGCGCCAAGGAAGTGCTGCCCATCTTATCAATAAGAAAAGACAAGATCCTTCATTTGCAATAACAGATCAGAATTATGACTCTAAATTAAGATTTTTCCTCAAGGATAGCCGAAAGATAGCTGATGCGACAGTCAATGGGAATCTGGTCGAATACCGTCAATCAGTCCTTGATATTCCTATGCTGATTCGCTATACGATTCGTAACGATCAAGTAAAAGAAGAGTTGATACTTCAGGAAAAGCCTTCCTCGGAAATATTTATTTCCCAGGGAGACAATCTGGATATTTCTTTCCTGGTCGAGACAGAAAACCTACTAGTTGAACAGAGCGGAGAGGAATATTATTTCAGAGCCAAGGATGGGTCGGTTACCTGGATTCTCAAAGGCCCAAACCTGAAAGATAGGGAAGGTAGAGAGGGAAGTATTTCCGGGAAACTTCAGGACAATCTCTATATTTTATCCATTGACTCGAAATTTTTACAGGAAGCTGTCTATCCGGTTACCATTGATCCGACTATAGTAATCGGAGAAGGTGGAGATACTACCTGTTCTGAAGCCTCAATCGAAAATAAAAACTCTGATGTTTCATCTTCCCACAATTTCAAAAAGGAATGTGAAAAGATGCTGTTTGAGTCAAATGATAAAGCTGAGAAGAACGCCGGCTTTAAGATAAAGCAAAAAGAGAGAAATAAAGAATTGCTATTTACGCTGAAAAATTCCAAGAACAGCAACGGAACAGCTTCGGGCAAGAAGCTCACCTACAAAAATATTGATATTTCCGGGATAAAATTAGATTTGGAGTATGAAGTTACGGAGGATAAAGTAAAAGAAAAATTTATTATCGATAAAAAACCAAACAAACCAACGCTGGATAGTATTCCGGCAAGTGTGGATTTTGTTTTTGATTTTGTCGGCAATGGCCTTAATCGCTCAAATAATAATGATGAGGTAGAATTCAGAGATCAGGAAAGTTCCGACCTGCTTTTTACCATTCCTAAATTGACTTACGACGATGCTGCCGGATCCAGTGGAAATATCAGCCTTAGTTTTGACGATGCTAACCAAACAGCAACTATTTCTATTGACAGTAACTTCTTAAAAACAGCCACCTATCCGGTGGTAATTGATCCAACAGTAATAATAGGCTCGTCCTCCTTAACAGGCGCTACACAACCGTTAAATATGCGGCATTTGGTTAGGACCAGCGAGGCATCTCTACATTCCTTTATTCAATTTGGAACTCAAACAGGAACATGTGGGAGTGGAGGCTTGTGGTGGCTCTATTCAACTGATTCCGGCTCAAATTGGACCTGTGGAGGACAATTATCTTCTGACACTAATTTCTATGCCGACGCTAAAACTGACACTTCGGATAATATCTATGTTGCTTACTCTTACCCGCAGAGAACTGGAGCGACTGGTTCAACCAGCTATGATGTTTATTATCGAAAATTAACGAAAGGGGCAGGTAGCGCATGGACTTTGGAAAACCAGCAAACGGTTTTAGATTCTACTTCCACATCCACAAGCTACAGTTCTGTTTCTTTAGACCTCGAAGGAACAACCAGAATTTGGTTAGCGGTCAGGTATAGCGATGGAACGCTGGCTCATGTTTCTGTTTATTATTCTGATGGGCTAACAGCTTCTCCGACTTGGACTGTATCACAATCAAGCTTAGCCAGCGTTACTCCTGATTCGGGATTTAGCACACATCGGCCACAAGTTGTCCGTTTCGGTTCTAAAATTGGGGTAGTTTACGATAATCAAGTTGTTCAAAATGTTCGCTTTAGATATAGAAACGACGGAGATTCGCTTACCAGCTGGGCGCAAGAAATTATTGCAGTAAATGCAAGTACTTGTTCAGGTCCAGGCCAAGCTGTTGGCGACACTAATGGTAATTTATATTTCAGTGTTAAGTGTACAAGTCTTTATTTTTCTTATTTTAACGGCGAGACTGTTTCTCCGACAGTAAGTATTGCTTCTGATAATGTTACTTCCCAATCTATGGCAACTGACGGCACGAACATATGGATTTTTTATATCGGTCGATCAGAATTATCCTCGCGCTTTTCAAACCATAAATTGGTATATAAAAAGGGATCACCGCCGTTTACCGCTTCTGATTTTGATACCACAGCTACTACGGTTGTTTCCTATCATGGAGTCTTTGACAAATATTGGAGTTATGTTTCTTCAGCTTATACCGATGATACCACTGATGCTGGAAACACGACGACGGCTGATACGCAGATGGTAACTAACAGTGGAGATATAATCTATTTCGGAAAATCGGAAAAGTTTGACGCGGTTTCCTGGGATGTTTCGACGAATGGGGCTGGAGGAACAATTACTTGGGAATATTGTTCTGCTGTTGATGCCACCCCTACTTGTACATCATGGAGTACACTTTCATTTACAGCTTCCGCAAGCACTAACTTTACTGCTGACGGTTGGGGTGCATTTACTTCTCCAGCCGATTGGCAAGCTGCGAAGGTCAACAGCGAAGGAACGGCTTATTACTATATTAGAGCCCGCGCAACGGTAAACTATACGACTTCACCTGTCGGCGTCCAGATGGCCGCCATTCCGGATACTTATAATCCCAGCGTAACTGCAACAGTTGCCGCAAATACCACTCACGTAATCTGGACTGAAAATGCCAGTTCTCCAACCAGAGTTAGATATGCTTCGGTAACGACTACAGCTTCAACCAGTCCTTCTTCAACAGCGGAAATTTCTCCAGTTGTTGCCGGATATTCTTCAACTACAGCGGCCACCCAACCTTCAACTATGAGGCATATTGTCAGGACTTCGGATGGGACTCTGCATGCCTTTGTCCAAGCAGGGACACAACTTGCCTGTGGAGGAGCAGGAGGAAGCAATAATAGTCCCGGGCTTAACTGGATTTACTCAACCGATTCAGGGAGTACCTGGACTTGTGGGGGACAACTTTCTTCTGATACCACCAACCTGATGTATGCCGATGCCAGGGTTGATAGCTCGGATAATATTTATGTTGTTTATTCCATGGCAACAACAACAGGAGGAACCGCTAAAGATGTTTTCTACAGAAAATTAACCAAAGGAGCAGGAGCAACCTGGACTTTGGAATCTGCCCAAACGGTCCTTGATGGTACAAGTACTGTCGGTTACCACTATGCGACAATTGAACTTCAAGGAACCACCAGACTCTGGCTGGCTACAAGATATTATGATGGCACCAACTATCAGGTATCTGTCTATTATTCAGATGGATTGACTGCTTCACCAACTTGGACTCAATCTGTAGGAACGCTTGATACAGCAGGAACGAACGCTGGTTATCATTATCCAACTATTGTTCGTTTTGGTACTAAGATTGGCATCCTCTATCTTGATCAAACTGTCCCAGGTGTATCATGGCGTTTTCGAGCCGATGCCGATGGTTTTACCTCGTGGTCCGCGCCAAACCTCGTCGATGCCAATAGCGCCAGCATTACTGCCATCGGAGACGCCAATGGCCGGATCTTCTGGGGTAACTGTGGCACATCTATCTTCTTCAGATATTTCAACGGTACCGCCTGGTCTTCTAGAATTTCGGTTACTACTACTGCTTCAGGAGCATGCGTAAGCATATCGACTGATGGTACGAATGCTTGGGTTTTCTATGGAGAGACATCAGGGCTTTCCGGCAGTCTTTCAGGTTCTCGAAAGCTCGTTTACAAAAAAGGTGTACCGCCATTTACTGCTTCTGACTTTGATGCAACATCTACTTCTGTAGTTTCCTACCACGGAATCTTTGACAAATACTGGAGTTATGTATCAAGTGTCTATACAGATGACACAACTGACGCAGGAAATACCACGACAGCCGATACTCAAATGCTGACAGGAGTAGGAGATATTGCCTACTTTGGAAAAACAGCCAAGTTTGATGCTGTCAGTTGGGATGTTTCAACCAGTGGTGATAGTGGAGGAAGGATAGCTTGGGAATACTGGAATGGAAGTAGTTGGATGCAACTTATTGATTTCCACGGAGTCTCCAATTCCATGTTTACGGGTGATGGATACATTTCTTTCATTCCTCCTTCTGATTGGACAACTACCCAAATCAATGGAGAAGGAACAGCTTATTATTATGTCAGAGCCAGAGTAACCACAGCCTATTCTACTTCACCGGTTGGAGTTCAGATGGCTGCGATTCCCCAGATAAACTGGGGAAGTTTAGCTGCCTCAACTGCCGGAGTCTATGCCGTTTGGACAGAAAATGCTTCCGCACCAACCAGAGTCAGATATTCAACTGTTTTAGTCCACAATACAGAGCCGAGTGCACCATCATCTCTTGGTTCTTCTTCATTAATCGACGGAAGCTTCGGAAGTGATAATACTCCTTCCTTAACCTTTACCCTTTCTGATCCGGACGCTTCTGACACGGTCAAATATCAGATCCAGATTGACGATTCATCTGACTTTGGTTCAGCAGTAGTTGACTATACTTCTGCTTTGGCTGCTCAAGGTTCAACCTCATTTACAGTTGGCCAGGCGGCTGGCAGCGGAACTTACACTACCGGATCTGCCGAGCAGACTTTATCCGATGGAAGTTATTACTGGAGAGTCAAAGCGATTGATGACGATAGTGCAGAAAGTTCTTATTCTACTGCTAACTCCGGAAATATTGCTTTTAAAATTGACACAACAGCTCCATCTACTCCAGGTACTCCTTCAACTACTTCACCAACCAATGACTCAACTCCGACCTGGAGTTGGACTGCCTCAAGCGACAGTGGATCGGGACTTGCAACTAATGCTTACAGTGTTCAATGGTGCACCAATTCATCTTTCACTGGATGTGGAAGCAATACCAGCACTTCCACGACTAATAGCTTTACCCACGCTGCCGGACTGGCTGACGGAACCTGGTATTTTAAAGTTAAAGCTATTGATGCTGTAGCTAATGAATCAAGCTATTCAGGTAACGGATCTGTTGTTATTGACGCAACAAATCCATCTGTTTCTTTAACAGTAATCTCGCCTGATCCGACAACTGACAGTACACCGGTAGTTTCAGGAACTACAACAGATACAGGAGGGACAATATCCACTGTCCAACACCAAGTTGACTCTACCAGCGGTTCTTGGACAACATGCACTGCAACAGACGAAACATTCGATGAGGCGAGTGAAACATTCAATTGTCAAATGACTACATTGTTAGACGGCTCTCATACGGTTTATGTCAGAACAACTGATAATGCAAGTAACACATCATCTAACGCCAGCGATACTTTTACTATTGATACAACAGCACCGGCATCTATTGAACTTCTTGCACCAGGAGACAATTCCTACACAAATGAAATACGGCCCTTTTTCTCTTGGAAAAAGACAACCGACGCAACAGCAGGAATTGCCGATTATGATTTGGATGTTGATGATGGAAAAGTTACACAATTTAGTATTGTCGATATTCCTCCCGACTATGCGTCAAGCGGATGTACCGGCGATACAGATTCTACAAGAACTTGTGTAAAGGATAAATACACTGTTATTTATGAGAGTGAGCAAGACTCTGATTCAACAAATGATCTAATCAAAGTTCAACTAACTTCATCTTCAAACTGGGCCTATGAAGATAATGACGGGAAACTAAAAGAAGGTATACGAACTTGGAAAGTTAATGCTAACGATACAGCTGGAAATCAGATACAGGCTAGACGTACGCTAAATGTTGATTTGAGCTCACCCCAGTTTGAATATATAAGGATTAATGATGTTTCGGCAGATTCTCTTTCGACATCGGATAAAACACCGAGGATCGAGGGAAAAGTAATTGATAACGAAGCAGGGGATCCAAAGGTAACTTCGAAGGTAAGTAAAGCAGAGGTAAAAATTGAAAAGGAAAATATATTTGGTTTATTTGAGGTTTTGACAATTTATAATGTGACCCTTAGCGAAGGAATCTTTAGCCTTGATCTTAAAGAGCTTGAAGAGGGAGTATATCGGGTAAGTTCAAGTTCAAGCGATGGAGCAGGCAACACTGTATCAAAGGCAATCTCTCTATTGGTTACTATAACATCTAAGTTATTAACGCCGGATGAAATTGAAGAACTTCAAAAATCTGGGGAAGAAGTGGATTTGGAAATTACCAAACCTGAGCAAGGATTTAGACAAACGCGGTTTCCTAATTTTCTGGCAAGAACCTTTCCGAGAATCGCCAAGATATTTTCAGATATATATTGGAAGGGAGTTGATGGCATAAAGTATCTTGCTCATGCCGGAGGACAACTCTTGGCTGGTCTTTGGAGGGAAGCATTTGAAGCCGGAAAGTTTGCATATGATCTACAGATAAAATCGTACTGGTGGATGTATCAAAGTTTGGCATACGTCGGAGGAAAGATCTATAACGCAGAAATGCTCATCGCCCGAAAGAGCGGGGAGACGGTGGCCTTTATCGTTCGAACGGCAATGAGAACTACGACAAATGTAATAGCTTTTGTAAACCAAAAGACTGGACAAGGCCTGGCCTTTCTCTCCTCAGTTGCTGCGAACGGTAGCGACCGCGTGTCGCAAGCAAGCTTAGTGCTGGCGCAAGCAATCTCTAAACCAGTAAAGAATGCCACCCTTCGACTCACTAGCTCGCTCAGGGTAAACTTCATCGCAATGACCAGTAGTCTTAGCCAAGGCTACCACTTAGCTAGTTCTATCCAAGGTGTTATTGGAGACGGCCTGACCGCATTAGGTAGAGGAATTTCTTCCACCACCAAAAGAGTCCAGCTTGCCCTGAACATAATTGAAAGGATCACCTCTGTCATCTCCGACTCGATCGGGGATCTATATGAGCAGAGTTTGGCCACGGCCCAGCGTGGTAAGCAGAGCTTGGCCGAGTCAATATTCGGCAGATTCCGGGTCAAGCCCGGAATGACAATGGTGGTAGATAAGACTTCTCGTTTCACTCGAAGAATAACGGACGGTGTTTCAAATACTGTTGGTGCCCTAGTAAGAACTGCGATTTCGACCATTGCCAGTGCGACGAATCAGACTTCTCGCACTACCCAAAGGGTAAAAGATGGAGCCGTAAGTACTGTTCGAGATTTGGCGAGAACTACAGAAGAGGGTATTGCAAATAAGGTTAATCCAATAGCAAATTCAATTAGTAGATTTTCAGTTAGACAAAAGGCGAAGCTTTTAGCAACAACCGAGATTTGGTTTGACAGAGAACAGACAAAGATTGTTGAAGTAAAAGTGGTTGAGGTAGGGAGGGACTATGCGGTAATTTATTGGAGGACTAATCATCATACAAAAAATAACAAGGTGAATTACGGCGAAGATAGGTCGTATGACTATAATAAGTTTTCGGAAGACCTATCTCGCGAGCACATGGTCAAATTAACCGATTTAAAGCCCGATACAACTTACTATTTTGAAGTCATGTCCCAAAATAAAAATTATGTATACGATGCCTACTATGAATTTAAAACTAGGAATAGTGATTAGCTGCGGAGGTGTTGACAAAGTTGAGTCGAAGAATATAAAATATACCTGTCCTCGGAAAGATGTACTTCCGGAATTTCGCAAAATAATGTCCTGATAAGGCATGTCGATATTTATTTAATGAAATATTAGATCACAAAGATTAGACTTCCCACTTACTATGGCTGCAAAACGAATAACAAAAAGCAAAACCACTAAAGTTAAAAAAGACGAAGCAACTCAAGAAGCTGCTCCTGAACCAGTAGATTTGAAAGTAACACCCGAAGAACCAAAATCATCCGAACCGGTTAGCGAAGAGAAAGGCAAGGGTCCTGAGCCCGCCGAAAGGATTGTGGAAACCGTAAAGGATGTTTATATGAGTCCGGCTCCTTCCCAATCTTTGGTTGTCGATGACAGGGTTTTACCCGACTCAGGTCTTCCAACAGAGACAGTTGCCGGAGTTTTGGATATCGCAACCGAAGGATCCGGTCTTCTTCGTCCCACATTCCACCCTTCAGAGCGCGACGTTTACATATCGGCAAGTCAAATCAGAAGGTTTAATTTACGCGTAGGAGACATGATTGGTGGTCAAGCTCGTCGTCCTAAAGAAAACGAGAGGTATTGGGGACTTTTAAAAGTGGAAACAGTAAACGCGGACCCTATTGAAGAAGTAAAGGACAGAAACTTTTTTGATGACCTTCTGGCAGTCTACCCGAATGAACATATTGTTCTTTCAACAGAAAAGGACATTTTAACTACAAGGGTAATAGATTTAATTGCGCCTATTGGCTTTGGACAAAGAGGTCTAGTCGTTTCTCCTCCAAAAGCAGGTAAAACCTGGCTAATTAAAGACATTATTTCGGGTATTGCAAAAAATTACGTGATAGCTACGAAAAAGAAAAATAGACAAGCTCACTTAATGGCGGTACTTATTGGTGAGCGTCCCGAAGAAGTAACCGACATTGTTAGACATATGAGAGATGTAACGGGTGGTACTGGTGAAGTAGCTGCAAGCAATTTTGATGAACCACCTGATGCACAAACTTCAGTTGGAGAGTTGGCTCTTGAGCGTGCAAAGAGATTGGTTGAGAAGGGAATGGATGTCGTAATTTTACTTGACTCTATAACCAGAATGGCAAGGGCTTACAATCTAGCTCTGCCTACGTCCGGTCGTACTTTGACCGGTGGGTTTGACCCTGCTGCACTTTTTCCTGCTAAGAAATTCTTTGGTGCAGCAAGAAAGATTGAAGACGATGGTTCACTGACGATCATCGGTACGTGTCTAGTAGAAACAGGTAGCAGAATGGATGATTTGATTTATGAAGAGTTTAAAGGAACAGGAAATATGGAACTTCACTTAACCAGAAAACTCGCAGAAAAAAGAATTTTTCCAGCAATTGACGTTACACGATCAAGTACCCGCCAGGAAGAGCTTTTATATGGTAAAGATGACTTGCAACAAATTTATACTTTAAGACGCATGCTTGACATGGTATCGGAGGATGAGAGAACAGAAACTTTACTTGAAAGACTTAAGAAAGCTGAATCTAACAAGGACTTCTTAGATAGCTTGAAAACTGTCTGATATTAATAGAAAATTTTGAAAGTAAAGCAAATTTCAGGTACGAGCGGACCAGATAAATCAGTAGAAAAGAGTCGCAAAAAGACAAAAGAAATCAAATATATTGCAAAGATTAAAGGTAGGGGAGCTAGTCAAAATACAAACAAACTGGCGTGACGCAGGCCATACGTGGACCATATCTGTTTTGGAAATTAACGAGCAGAAATAATTTACTTCAATTTGAGTAATTTTTTAGAACCCCTAATTTATTTGACCAAAGAGCCTATCTTATGTTATCTTCTTGGTTACCCTTAAAGCCACACGCAACTCATGATTAACTTTCCATTCAGGAAAAAAAATCCAAATTTGCCTTTGAATGGGCTAAACAAACCCCAAGCTCTCCGGGTCGGAGACTCTCCTGGTCGGAGACAACCCGAGTACGAGTTCATGCAAAACTTTTGGAGTAACAAAAAAAGACCTTTATTTACCAAAGTACTCTTTAGCAAAGCCCCGCTTATCATTGAGTTAAAGGAATTTTTTAAAGAATTTTTTTCTTATTTAGGAGTAATACTTCACCTTTCTTTCATACGTTTTGAGACCAGTAAAAATATTTTTGTTACCGTTCTGTACCGACAAAGGGGAAAAAACGCAAAGCGATTTGTTCACTCCGGTATGGCGGGACTTGCTTTTGTTGGAGTAATGATAGCCCCAGTTATTGCGCAGGAGTTTCCTGGAACTAGAGTTGATCCATGGGAAATTGAAACAGCTTCGTCTGTACTTTCCACATCAGTGGAAGAGGGAGGTATAGAAACCGACTTTTCCGACAAACCAAGAGGCAAGATTATTGAATATAGTGTCTCTGAAGGTGATACTGTAAGTTCAATTGCACAAAAATTTGGTGTATCAACGGACACTATTCTTTGGCAAAACGATATCGATGAAAAAGATAGAATTAAGCCTGGCCAAACTATAGAGATCCTTCCGGTTACTGGAGTTTCGCATAAGGTGGCAAAGGGAGAAACTGTTTTTTCTATTGCCAAAAAGTACGATGCTCCAGAGCAAGCGATAGTTGATTTTCCCTACAACACCTTCGTAAATGATGAAACGTTCGAGCTTGCTATAGGGCAAATAATTATTGTTCCCGAGGGTATTAAGCCCGTAGAGCGCGCTCCAACTGCAAGACCTAGAATCCGTCAACTTACGCCTGATGCTGGTACAGTGGTTGCTTCAGGGGCTTTTGTCTGGCCTACAAGCGGGCAAATTTCTCAAGGATTTGCTTGGTATCACAAAGGAGTAGATATCGCTAATAGATCGGCCCCTGATATTTTAGCTGCAGATTCCGGAACGGTTGTGGTTGCAGGTTGGCCAGATAACTATGGATACGGCAATAGGGTTATCATAGATCATGGAAACGGTTACAAAACCTTGTACGGACATTTATCAAAGATTTATGTAGTTTCAGGACAAACCGTATCTCGTGGTTCGGCTATCGGTAAGATGGGTTCAACTGGTCGTTCAACTGGAAATCACCTTCACTTTGAAGTTGTTAAAAATGGAACCTACATTAGTCCTCTAACAGTCCTTCGATAAATTCTACTTAAAACTTTTCTTTGAAATTTAGATATCATTCGACATATACGATATACTTCATACTAAATACAAATTTCGGGCCGTTAGTACAGTGGTAATATACACCCTTCGCATGGGTGAGACATCGGTTCGATTCCGATACGGTCCACACGTCAGAAATCGACTTTTCCGCTTCATTCCGATTTTCATCGGAATTTCGCTCATCAGTCGTTTCTTCCTCTCAAAATTGCAAAGCGATTTTGTAATAATACGTAATTCATAATATTTAATGATATATAAAGATATAATTTGTAATTCTTATTGATATTTAGGTAGTATTCAGGGAACTGGGGAAAGAATTGTTTGAGAGGATCTCCAAAATAAAAAGATAATAATACTTAAAATTGCTACAACAATTATTGTAATGATTATCAGCTTCGTTTTTTTGTCAATTTCTAATTTTTGAGCTTCTCTAACTGGAGGAACTTGAGTTGGTTGATTTGCTGGTTGTAATATACTTGTTTCTAAAGCCATACTATCTCTCGCGACTCTTACCACAGGTGTTTCAGGAATATTTATTTCGCGAACCGGTCTATCTATTATTTTAAAATTCTCTTTTCTATCAATGAGTGAAATTTCTGATGGTTCTTGGAGTATCTTTTCTTCTATCTTTCTAATTCTAGGATGTGTTTCGGAAGCTCGTTCATATTTTCTTCCAAAAACAGAATCCAGATCATTCTTCTTAAAATATCTATGACCTCCCGGAGAGCGATAGGATTCAAGTTTTCTTTTTTTCTCCCATCGCCTCAAAGTATCTATTGAAACTCCTAGATATTCAGATGCTTGACCTATTGTCATTAAGTCGAGTTTGTCTGGCATATAAATATGGCAAGAATACCTTATTTTGCATATATTTGTAAAGATTTAGCGAACGAAATTTGGTACAATTAAATAAATTTATGAGAGGAAATAAACACACAATCCTTCACAGGGTGGTTATGATTTCCTACACTGTGTTATTTAATGTCATCGAAATGATTATCTGTTTATTTATAACTTTCTTAGGATTTTATTTTTACAAATCAACTAATTATCCTTTTAGACTAATATTTGCAATTCCCTTTATCTTTTTAGGATTAGGAATTGCAATTCACAGCATTATAAATGTTTACCTTGTCATCTTTTCACAAAAGTATAATAGTGGAATTTGTATTTTCTGCCGAGATTAAGGTATAATTCTTCACTTTTAAAATTGATCTATTTTGTGCTATTGACTACTTTATTTTCATCGATTAAAAAGTAGTTGACTCCTTGCGACTGCCCCGTAAGAGAATGAGTTGATACTGCCCAAATTACTGATATGTTATTGTGGGCAATATTTACATTAGGATTCCTCTTTGGGGTTTTTCTGGCACTTTCCGTTTTTCTAAAAAAGGACATAGTTGAAGGAAGCTATAATGAGAAGTTTGTATCATTGAAATCCGAATCGACCGATCCCTGGTTTATCCATAAGAATTTGATTAGAGTAAATACCATCGCAAGAAAAGTCTCGAGAACTGACAGACCGGGTACATTAATTGCGGAAACTCCGGATATCAAACCCGCTCTTGGTGTTTCTACATAAATTGAGATACAATTTTTAGAATGTATCCGAGTCAAACTTCGTTGATTCCTGTTATAGTTTCTTTATCTAAATTCTTTATAGAAAATGGTTTTACATCAATACATAGGTGGTATCCATATTGGTATTTAGGCGTACCTTTTAGGTATTTAACCGGACCTGTTGTACCGCTATCAGTTTATCTATTAGATAGTGTTTTTACTCATACCTCACTATTTACAATAATTATTTATCTAACTCTTGCTAGTTTGTTAACCGGAATTGTAGGTTGGGCGATTTTAATTAACAAAATAAATAAAGGAAGGATGTTAGGTTTTGTTTTTGCTTTAATTTATGCAATAATGCCGTGGAAATATTTTCAGGCATTTTACCTGGACGAGGCTTCATTTGTAATCGCAAGAAATTTTCTTCCCTTTTGTTTAATTTTAGTGTGGAATTTGTTGGGACGGAATAAAGCTAAAGAATTTATTTTTGCTTCCTTTAGTATTTCATTTTTGTTTCTAATTAACACAAGCATACTACCAATATTGATTGTCGGTTTAGTAACCGTCACTCTCGCAAAAAGTTTTGAAAAAAGTAGGATAAAGGGTTTGTTAGTTCAGCTTAAACTTCTGTCTTTTCTGGTCGTATCAAGCTTATTATTAGTTACTTTCGTTTGGTATACGCCGAATTATTGGTGGACGATTTTAACCAACCCATCATTGGGTGGAAACCCGGTATATAGAGTAATCTATCAGCTTTTCAACTCACTCAGATTCGCTTTACCAATTTTTGTTGCTGTTTTTGTAGTCTACTTCAATTATAAATTTAAAGAAAAATTGAAAATATTTACATTAGTTTGGCTGGCTGTTTTTATCTTTTTGACAGTTTATAGAATGCTTCAGGATATTGATTTTTGGATGGATTGGACTAGCTGGTTTTTTGAAATAGAAATCGGTGTTACATTAATTTTATCAATTTCGATTTATCCCATATTGAAAAGATTTATTTATAGGAATTTCAAATTAATTAAGGAGTCACAAATAGCAGATGATAAGACTAGCAATTTATCAATGAGACTTAATAAGTACTACCTACTTCTTATTTTAATTTTTTTACTTCCCTTTTACTTTGTTTGGCGGATTCACAAACTAGTGGGGACACAAGAAGTATTTACAAATAAACCTCCTGAAATTATCAAAAGCGTCGAAAAGCTTTCCGAACTTGCGGGCGGTGAAAGAGTATTTATTTCGGGGTCAGGAGTTTTTTGGGCGAACTCTCTATATAATTTGAATCAGGTGCGGGGTGGGGTGGATAAGGTAAGCATCCACCCACTTTGGCAGCATGGTGCATATCAAATAAGAGAAGGAAATGACTCAGAACTTACCCGCTTATGGTTAAAAAGTTTGGGAGTAGAGTGGGTTTTGGTACACGGTGGAAGGTCTTCCGACTATTTTAAAGATTTTAGTAATTTAGACAAATGGGATAAAGTGGGAGAGATGGCATGGGAAGGAAACGGGGATAGAATTTATAAAATAGTGGATTCAGGTTTGGTTTGGGGAGGTAATATTACTTTGAATCAATTACCTATAGCCCCACAGAGAGGGGATGATCTTAATGGACTTCAGCAATATATTCGTTTATTGGAGGAGAAATTACCTTATGAATACAGTAATGCAAGAATTGAAATAGCAGATGTTTCAGATTTTGAGTTTATAATTGTACTTATCACCTTTGACAAAGGTTGGGAAGCATTTAACGAAAAAGGAAATAAATTGAATGTATTAAGAGATTCCTTCGGACACATGATAGTTGAAACGCTTAATTCTCAGAAGATATTCCTTCACTATTAACTTCTACCTTTTTTCAGAACGTTTGCTGAACGATTTAGCCTTCAATAAGATATCAATAAAAAGTCTGAGTAACTTATAATATAGGACGTACTCCGAAAAAATATAAAGACAATTCCATTAAATTAGAACAATTATTTTATCCTAAATTAATCTCTATTATTCGGACACATATTCAAAGTATAGAACATTAGTCACATTATAAAGGATGCAATAATCCTCTTACTATGTAATCATTTATAAAGTTATCAAAATACACTTCGATAGCTAGCGAGGGGGGTGGAAGAATTATAAATTTTTATTTTTTCTTATCGTCTTTTTTAGATTAAGGCTAAGATAATACAAAACACCATTGACAAACGTTACCCATTTAATGTTAACATTAATAGCTGAAGCTATTTTTAAGCACATGAGTAAATAATTATGTAAACAGCTGTTTAAATCTATTTTTAATTAAACCTGCCCATGAAGACAAAGTTAACTTCGGATAAAAGGTATGAATTAATTCAAAAAGCACTAAAGGGTGAACCTCTAAAATTGCTTTGCCAGGAATACGGTATTTCCACAGCTTTATTTAACAGATTGCTTCGGCGTTACGAACAATATGGTAAGAAAGGTTTGATTGCAGGGAAACCCGGAAGAAAAAGAAAATCAAGAGTTCCGAAGAAGATAGAATTCAGACCGCTTTCTCCGCATGAACGCTTACGAATTGTCGAAAACATTATAAATGAAGGCGAATCAGTTTCGGATGTTGCACGACAATATCAAACTTCAAGAAATACTATCTATAAATGGTTGAAAAGATACCGAGAAAGCAATAAAGAGAAAATATCGGCATTTGAGGACAAAATCCCCGAAGTTAGAAGATATTACCGCCAGTCTCCCGCCCTTTATCAGGATGCTGTTCTTTCTTTAGTCGCCAAACATCCCGAATTCGGCGTCAGAAAAATTGTATCTAATTTACCTCAAATAGGAGCTAAGCCGATTCTGGGTCACCATGGAGTTCAAAATATTTTAAGAAGACAAGACCTTTCGACATATGAGCAAAGACTGGTTTACTCCCAAGCTAAAGAAACACCCGTAATCCGTGGAATTTCAGATTTGCTTACTTATGTTGCGAGATTCTTTGCACTTCCATACGAGAGCAGAAGAAAAGTAATTCAAATCTTTTACACTTTTGCTTTTTCGGCGATTACAACAATTTTTATTTTAGGTTTAGGGAATTATATAGCCACTTCTTTTTCGAAGATTCCAGACGTAAATCCGATCGGTTACTTCTTTGCCACAATAGCTCTAGTCATGGGAGGATTATTCTTCCTTTACTCAATGAAGTATTTTCTGACTCTTGCTCTTGTTCTTTCGTATTCACAGACAGAGGCAAAAGGTGAAAGACAAGATCTAGGAGGTAAAAGAAATGGTTTTCTCTCCTGGATATTAGGATTAGGTAATGGAAACAATAATGGGATTTATCCAAACGCAAGATTGAGTCTGGAGAATGGAAAATCAGGTGTCAGCGGTCTTGAACCCAATCTTTCCCACATTAAACTAGATAGATACCCCTTCATATCAGTCCACATACCCTTATACAACGAAAAATATGTAGCCGAGCGTGTAGCCAAAGCAGTAACCAACTTTGAGTACGGATCAACCCACTCACCGCAAGACTATGAAGTAATCCTCTGTGACGATTCTACCGATGAAACAACGGCAATTATCAGAAACTATATGGCAAAGCATCTTGCCAAAGGAGAACACTTACATACTATTGTTAACAAAGAAGAAGGTTGGGAACTAAGTAAAGTAGAGGTAAGAGCTGGAGTAACATTAAAACATTTACACCGTACTACAAGACAAGGTTTCAAGGGTGGCGCATTAAAACTGGCTCTTACCCTCTGTGACCCCCGTACAGAATTTGTAAGTATCTTTGACGCAGACTTTGTTCCATATCCGGATACCTTGGAGCTATTCCTAAAGTATTTCAAAGCAACAGCAGGAACCCTCGACTTCCAGTCGAGAAATTCTAAATCCCAAGTTCCAAGCTCCAAACAAACTCCAGGTTTAAATGATCAAAAAATTGGAAATTCACCGCGTATCGCTGCAGTCCAGGGATACCAATGGCACGTATTAAATAAATCCGAAAACTGGATCACAAGGGGAGTAAGAAGTGAATATGCAGGAAGCTATGTAATTGAGAGGAGTGGTCAGGAAATATACGGAGGTTTAAAACATATTTCAGGTGCAGTCTACCTTATCAGAAAAGACGTTTTAGATGAAGTAGGCTGGGAAACATCAATAACCGAAGATTATGAATTAACACTAAAACTATACGAGAAAGGTTACAAAGTAGTCTACACTCCTTATATCCAAGCACCGGCTGAGTGTGTCTCAACCCTTAAAAGACTCATCAGACAAAGAATGAGATGGGCAGAAGGCCACAGCCATAATGTGAGGAAGATGTTTGGTAGGTTAATGTTTGGACGTTGGGAAGAGATTGGTACTAATAATCCGGCCTTTGCAAATGATCGAATTACTAATTACTCTAATTATTCTAAACAAGCACCAAGCACCAATGACAAAATTGGAAAATTGGGTATTGGGAATTCTTTAGATCAATTAGAAATTAGAAATTTACAAAAGAAGTTCATTCCCTCTCCTCTTACTCTTTCTGAAAAACTAGAATTTGCCTACAATGCTCCTTACTACCTCCAAGCCTTCTTCTTCCTTATTGGTACCATCTCTTGGTTAATATCAGAAACTATATTCAAAACATCTCTACCATTCTGGAGTCAGCTTTGGGGATGGAGCCTAGTATTAACTAACATGCTAGCTTTACCTTTAATGAACTCAGTGGGCTTATTTTTGGAAGAGAGCGAGGAAAAAGACTATGGAGGCATATTATCATTTATTGTCCTATCCTACATTGTCGTACCCTTCCAAGCCTATGCATCAGTAAAAGGTTTTCTTGAACACGAAGAAGGAACATGGTTTAGAACTCCTAAAACAGGAAGGATTACAGACATCTTCACAAGAGGACGCTTCTACAGATTCATTTCTGGAATACTTCCAAGGCGTGCAGAACAAGTTGTCAACAGCCAGTTGTCAGTAGCCACTAACTATATTTCTTTAGCTACAGCAAATAACAGATTTGATAAAGGCGACATGATAAGTAGTAATAAAACTAAGATCAGATGGGTTGGAAAAGTAACATTTGTTTTTTCTTTAATAGCAACCCTAATTACATATCAGACTGTGATTCTTGATTACCAAGGAAGGTTGGAAGGACCTGCCAATATTTTAAATGGTAGACAAGCTAGTTTGTCAAGCAGCAAGAAAGTTTTTTCAAGTGCGGAAAATCCAAGATTCACTCTGAGCTTAAAGAATAAAAAAGTGAAGAGTACATCAATATTTAGGAGATCTACAATCTATGCTGCACAGAAAGACAGCATAGATGTCGATGTATATTATTTGGATCGAAGGGCTGATCTGCCGGTTGAAATTAAACGCAAAGATGACAATATTTATGATATTGAGATAGGAAATAAAGACAATCTTTCCCCTGGTGTTTACAACCTTGTTGTAAAAGGTACAACATTGGGTGATGAATTTGAAGTCGAAAAGAAATTTAGTTGGGGTGTTCTGGCATTTAACACTACTAAAAGTGTATATGAACCGGGTGAACGGATAAAAATGGGTGTTGGTGTTGTTGATGACGCAGGAAGAACTATATGTGATGCGAAGGTCAACCTGTTTATTACGGTTCCTTCGGAGGGAAAGACTTATGAACTTTCAACCAATAACGGATTGCTGCGTCAAAGCGGGGAATGTTTGCGGGATAGCATTACAAATAAGGCTGATTATGAGGCAGAGTTTACGGCCAGGAGTGTTGAGGAAACTTATTCAGTACTACTGGAAGCAGAAAGCTATAATGGTAAAAAATCGGTAGAAGAAAGCATAGTTATTCGTGACAACTTACCCTTTATTGTTGAGAGGGTTTCTTATCCGACCAGAATTTACCCACCGGTAAGCTATCCTGTTAAATTAAAAATAGTAGCAAATCAAGATTTTGAAGGGAGTATTATCGAGAGTTTTCCGAATAGCGAGTTTGTGGTTTATGAAGTAGGGGAAGGCGGAGAAAGAAAAGAAAATAAAATTGTCTGGAAAGTCAATCTAAGAAAAGGCGAGACTTACGAGTTAGATTACACGCTTGGCTTTCCTATGATATCTCCCGCCTTTTATTTAATCGGGCCTCTAACTTTTGTCGAGAGCGAAAAGATGATTTTTAGGGAGGAAAAACCTTGGCAAGTGGCGGCTGATTCCATAACGTTTCAGGAACTTGATTCAGGTGTAATCGAAAGCTCTACCGCGACTATTACGTCCGTGACGACAGCCACCAATTCAACGGCAGTCAACAATCATTTATATTTAGCTGTAGTGACTACAAAAGGTAATAGATCAGTAGATAGTGTTTCGGGATTGGGTTTAAGCTGGAGCCTAGTTGATAGTCAGTGCGGAGACCGTCAACAGACTAATTTGGCAGTATTTAAAGCTCTCGGAAGCCCTTCGGGAGATGGTGCGGTTACAGCGAACTTAAACGGTGGTACAGCTTATTCCGGAGGGGCTACCATCGGAGTGTATCGTTATAGTGGCGTAGATATTGCAAGCCCGATCGGAAATACTGAAAAAGCAAATACGGGTGGTGTTGGGGCGTCGGCAGGAGTTTGTGATACTACAGGAACTGACACGAACAGTTACAGTTTTTCAACCCTTGATACGTCACAAGCCAACTCCATGGTTTTTTCTGCAGCCTCAAATCGTACTAGAACGCACACCGAAGGGACTAACTACAACGAACGGGGGGATTTTAGAACCGGAAGTTCAGGAGATTCAGCCGCCCAGGCAGTACAGGATCAAATTTTTGCCAGTCAAACAACAAACCTTACAGTAGACGGGACATGGAGCGGTGTTGTTGATTGGGCGGTTGTTGCAATCGAGATTAAAACACCCGAAAACTTACTGCTTTTGACCTTGCTTTCGCCGGTTTTGTTCATAAAACTTAAGTCTATAAAAAAGAGGAAAAAAGGATTGAAAAAATCAAAAAAGGACTAATATGAGTAGAAAGGACCTTATCAGATCAATCTTAGCAATAGTCGTTATCACTTTATTGGTAATGCCTCTGGTACTGACCTTTAACGAGATTCTTACAAAGGTCTTTGAGAAATTTACCCTCTATAATTTGCTTGAGAATTTCTGGGTTCCTATTCAAGTGCGTATCGTTGGTCTTGTGGTTAGATCATTTGATCTTAGTTATATTCCTATCAAGGGGGGAATGATAGTGAACGGTATTGAAATGAAAATGACTTGGAATTGTTTGGGCTGGCAGTCCATTCTTCTTTTTTCGATATCGGCAATCCTTGGTTTGTCGGGTTCAAAAGCAACTTTCTTTTCGAAATTTCAAACTTTATTTCTTGGCCTATTTTTTCTATTTTGGTTGAATATTGCCAGGATAACGACAACTGTACTTTTGGCGGTTTACTCAATGCCTATATTTAGAATTGTATATCATGATTTATTTGCAGCGATATTGACAATATTTTTTCTTATTTTCTTTTGGTGGTTTTCTTACTCTTTTCTTTTGACTGAAAAAATCTGATAAATATATAATGTTATAGAAATGGATGCTGGAATTCCCAAAGAGTCAGAGACAATTGCTTCCAAAAGAAGCAAACGTCTGGCGGAGAAAATTGGACGATCAGGTGTATCAGGCGTGGTCTTTCGCAGCTGGAAGAACAACCGTTTTACCGAAACATTTGCCGTAGTGATTCTATTAATTGTTAACCTGTATAGTATTTATCCCTTTTTCGGAACATCGGCATCAGATGCTTTTTTTTCTGGACCTGTGATTCCAATATTGGCAAAAGCATTTGTGATACTTAGTGGACATTCTTTCTCCAATTCTGTTCAGATAATCAATATAGTTTTTTTCTTAGGTTTTCCTATTTCACTTTATCTTTTTATAAGAAGTATCACCGATAGGAAATTAATAAGTGTACTTGCCGTTTCTATTGCAAGTCTGACTACGTATCCTTTTGCCGAAACCAGAATTTCTACATCACTTTTGGGTGTTGATGCAGCCCATATTGCAAGCCTAACAATTATCCCAATAGCTTTAATAGGGCTTTTGAATTTTGTAAAGAGGGGGGGAGTGAACAATTTAATGATTGCAGTTGTTTTTGCGGCCTTAGTTGCACTTACTTCACCTTTCGGATTTCTGACATATGCAATATTTGCAGGAATAATTTCTTTTTCTGAGCTGTTATTGGGTGGAGGGAGGCTAAAGCTCGCGAGATTTCTTACAATACTAATTGTATCTGGAGGTTTGACATCCTTTTGGTACAATCCTTCATTTTTCTTTTGGATGATTATTGGACCATTGGGGGAAAACATACGTTTTACAGTATCGAAATTATTTCCGATTACTTTTTTTACACTGCCGCTACTTGGTGCTTTTGGCTACTTGATGTTTGACAGGAAACCAACACTTCAACCTCTTTTTATAGCAAGTTTTTTCAGCATAACCTATGCAATTATTTCTTTGGCGGGAGGTGGTATCTTTCCCTCGCATCCATCAAGGTATGTACCGGAATTCGGAGTATCAATGTCTTTAATATTGAGTATCGTGATTGTTAAATTATCGGATTTTATTAAACTGGACGAACGGATCAGTTTAGCAAAGACGACCCGAAGTGTTTTTTCAAACACATTTTTGGTTCTTGTATTTTTTCTTTTGGGATTTTCTATCGTATCAGAGAGATCAAAATTTGAAATGGAAAAGAAAGACGTTCTTGGTGTTTGGGATGAAGTGGAGAAGGGGGAAATTTGGGAATCGAGAGAGAAATTCTCGGGAGGACATTCAGTTTGGGGATATAGTGTTACCGGATTGACTATTATTGGTTTAGGAGTTTTAGTCAGAAATTCTAAGAAGAGAATGTGAAGTAATCTTGATATTATTAATTGCTTTTTTGTTTCTATCCTCGGATACTCAATAACCTTGGCAAGTATTTTGGGGTTGGGGATTGTTACAGGGGTTCAAAAATCGGAACATAAGAATTATAATGTGGAAGGTAAAGAACGCAAATATGACTAGCGATTACAAAAAGCACCTGTATGCATTAGTCTTGGCTGGTGGTCCTGGGAAAAGGCTGTGGCCGCTGTCAACAGAAAAGACTCCTAAGCAATTCTTGAGGCTTTTTGCCGGTAAAACACTCTTTGAATTGACAATTGACAGGGTTCGAAAATTATTGCCATGGAAGAGAATATATGTAGGCATAGTTGGCAATAAATATAAAGAAATAATTCTTGGTCTTTGCCCGAGGTTACCACCTGCTAACATCATTGTCGAGCCTGAAGGACGTGATAGCGGACCCGCACACGGTCTGGGAGCTTTGTATATACGAAAGAAAGACCCCGATGCAGTAATAGTTAATGCAGCAGCTGATCAAATAATTGACCCCGAGAAAAATTATCTTAAAGCTATGAGTGTCGCCGCTGAATATGCATATGGATCAAAGATGCTGATTGCTGTGGGAGTGGTACCTTCTTATGCTCATACCGGAGTTGGCTACATTCACAAAGGCAAAAAACTTTCAAGAATTAGTAAAACGGATATATTTAATATTGATAACTTTACTGAAAAGCCAAGGTCAAGAATCGCCAGAGATTATATTAACTCAGGGAAACATTTTTGGAATGCTAACAATTATGTCTGGAGAGCAGATGTATATCTATCTGCGCTTAGAAAACACGCAAAAAATATTTACAAATGGTTAGAACTAATTGACAGAGCACTAGGCACAAACAATGAAAAAACAGCTTTAAAAAAATATTTTCCGAAGGTGCCTAAAATTTCTATAGATTATGCAATATCTGAAAAGGCGAAAAATTTTGCCATGATTATCGGGGAGTACTATTGGAGTGATGTTAGCAACTGGCAAGAGGTATGGAACAATCTAGAAAAAGATAAAGCAAAAAATGCCGTCTATTCATTTACACACCCGAAAAACTTAACTATTCTTCTGTCTGCTAAGGATAATTTGGTTGTAAGCGCGGGAGTGGATGTTGTTGTAACCAAAGTAAAAGGATTGGTTATTGTTGCATCCCAAAAAGGAGTGTTGATTACCAAAAAGGAATATTCCCAGGATGTTAAGACTGCAGTCTCACTTTTGATGGATAAAAAAGCCACATTGGGAAATTGACGATATGCTATAGTTAATTTTCAATACGAAGGCAATTCACGAAATATGAAGAATTTTAAAAAAGTTTCTGCACCCGTGCGAGTTGATATATCAGCATGTTGGCCTGATTGTGATCCTTATAGGCAGGATTATGGAGGATTTTTACTAAACGCAGCCATCAAACAGCGAGTTTATACCAGGAGGCTAAATGGCGACTTTGTTTGTTCAGTGAGGGAAGTTCCTACAAATAGTGGACTTGGAGTGTCTGCTGCGATAAGAACTACCTTTATGATTGCGTCTAATCCTGCAATTTTAGACAAGTTCTCACTCACCGACAAGATATTTAAAGTTTATACATTTGAGAATCAAGTTCTCCATCATCGAGCGGGTTTGCAGGATCAGGCAGCCGCTTTGGAAGGAGGAGTTAACCTTTGGGAGTTCAGAAAAGATAACAAGGTTAATAAATATCCGATAGAGCGAAAACGGACTAAACATTTAGAAAAAAGACTGGTTATTATTTATACAGGGCAAAAACATGAATCTGTAGATATGCATAACATTGTCTTTTCACCTAAAAACTATAAAAAAATTATTCCTGCAATAAAGCAAATGAGCAAAGTGGCAAAGCTAATGGCAGGGCAAATTGATAATCAGGTTGCGATGACTGATTTGATAAATGAATCCAGAGAATTGCATAGAAAACCGTTTTCGGGTGTTGTAACAAACACAATGAAAGTACTGGCAAGTAGACTAAAGGGAGGTTACTTAGCATGGAAAGCAACGGGTGCTGGTGGTGGCGGGAGCATGCTTTTCTATACTCCTGACACAAAAGCCTTGATAAAGTTTTTTAATAAGATTCGAAGGCAAAAAAATCTTCCAAAAGAGTCCAAAATATTTCCTGTTAAGTTCGACTACAAAGGACTTATTGTTAAATAGGCTTTAACTTAAAGTACTTGGCGATTAATAATTACCACTTATCTAATTTTAATTCATATTGCAAATACAAATGGTTTAGAATAGAGTAGTTGGCGAAAAGATGAAATCTAAAAATCAAAAACCAAAGATAGGGTTTTTCCATTGCTCTTTTGTTTACTCTGGAGGAGGAGAAAGGATTGCATTGGAGGGAGTGTTGGGGCTTCGTAAACGAGGGTATGAAGTAGATTTATATGCTCCAGCTATTGATTGGGAAAAGTGTTACCCATCGCTATTAAAAAAAGCCAGGCCAAGACCAATTCTTTTTTCCTTTCCTCGCTTCATTCCCTTTAGTGATGCAATGGATATGGGTTTTTCTTCGTTTCTTGCTCCACTTCTTTTTTCTAAGTTTAGAAGATATGATGTTTTTATTGGTGAAAATCAACCAGGAGTTTGGCTTGCTTGGGTATATGCGAAACTTCTAAGAAAGCCTTATGTGATTTATTTGAATCAGCCAAACAGGATGATATACCCGCGTTCAATTGATGTAAGTACTGGTTGGAGGGCTAATAAAAATTTTGTACTTTTGCAAAAGCTTATACGCCCAGTCAAACCCCTAGTTTGGTATCTTGATAAGGTGTCGACTAGAGAAGCTAATTTTCTGACAGTCAACGGTAATTACATTGGGAACGTAATTTCAACAATTTACGGCAAAGAGTTTTTAGAGTGTCCAGCTGGATGCGATCCTTTTCCTCACGGAAAGTTAAGGTTAAGTAAGGATAAATACTATAAAGGAATTATCAAAGTAAATGGGCATACTATCGAAAAGCCATATATTCTCCTTACTAATCGTCATTACCTTCAAAAGCGTTTCGACTATGCGATTTCGGCAATGCCTTATGTCTTAAAGAAATTTCCTAAAGTAAAGCTTGTAATAACAGGTGCATTTACGGATGTGACTTCCCAGTGGCAAAACTTGGCCAAAAAGTTAAAAGTAGAAGGAAATGTTATCTGGCTTGGGGAGGTAGATGATAAGTACATGGGAGAGCTTTACGAAAATGCTGCAGTTTATGTTTATACCGCTCCGAATGAGGACTATGGAATGGGAGTTGTGGAGGCAGAAGAATTTGGTGTACCGGTAGTGGCTTGGAAGAGGGGTGGACCAACAGTAACGATTGAAGATAAAGAAACAGGTTTCCTAGCAAAACCTTACGAGGTTAAAGATTATGCAGATAAAATCATTTGGCTTCTTGAGAATCAGGAAAAAAGGATTGAGATGGGAAAAGCTGCGCATGAGCATGTCCAGAAAAACTTCACCTGGAAGCACCATATAGATGTATTGGAAGGTGCAATACTTGATGCTCTCGCAGACAAAAGGCTTTGAAGCAATTATATTTGCAATGTACCGCTCACAAATCAATCACACTATAAAAGACGCAATTAAGTTTTTTGAAAGTAGGAATTTTCCACTTCCGCCGTTTGCATACTGGACAATCTCTGATTGGAAAAAAGAAAAAAGATCCTGTCAGGAAATTTTTACTGCAAGACTAGGTTGGGATGTAACTGATTTCGGGTCAGGGGACTTTGAGAAAACAGGCAGGATAATTTTTACTTTAAGAAACGGCAAAAAGGGATCAAGTGAATATCCCAAACCCTATGCCCAGAAATTAATGTACTTAAAAGAGGAGCAAAAATCAGCAATTCATTATCACCGGATTAAGATGGAAGATGCAATTAATGTAGGAGGAGGAATAATTATATATCGCTTTTGGAAGCAAGATCGAAACGCTCATCTTTCTGGCGCTAAATTGACAGTTTCTGTCGACGGATGCAAAGTAACCTTAAAGGCCGGACAGAGATTATCTTTAGCTCCCGGGGAATCGGTATGTACCGTGCCCGGAATGTATCATCAATTTTATGCAAAAAAAGGATCGGGACCTGTGATGTCAATGGAGGTATCGGGTGTTTGCGATGACGAGAATGATAATTTCTGGCTAGAAAAGGCTAGTCGATTTCCGGAAATTATAGAAGACGAACCAAGGCAGTTTTATCTCTGCAGCGAATACAATAAATTATTTGGCTTTTGGAGAATAAAGAAAAAAGAGTAGAGATGGGGGAGAAAGCTCACGAATTTGCTCAAGATAACTTCAGCTGGAAACATCACGTGGATGTACTTGAAAAAGCAATGTTGAATGCTATAGAAGGTAAAAGATTATAATACTTCATTTAAGGCAAGAGGCAAACTTTTCAGATATTTAAAAGCCGCTTTCATTGATATTCCGGTCTGATATCCAGTTTTTTTGGGAGACGGTATTTCTTTTTCCGAAATCCATATGAAATTACTTGCCTGCTTTTTTGGTTTTGGAGTACCTGTTAATTTAATGAGATAGATTGGGGTAAGTGCATCTTTTGTGGGGTCATATCCATGACTATTATCCACTGCTTTTTCACTATGATAATAGCGCTGTAAAAAAAAGGGATGGAACTCGTCACAGGCTATAAACTCAAATGAAGTTAGACCAAGATCGTCTTCCAGATGACGCTTCATAGCTTGGATTATTGTTTCACCCTTTCTTACTATTCCGCCTACAATTGCATACTTGTCTTTTTCAGGTCCTGTTTTCCTAATAACTATTCCAATCTCATATTTTTTTGCAACTTTTCTAACAGCGATCATATCAACGCAAGGTAAAGGGATATTCTCCACAATTATTTTGAATATGTCATCTTTTATATACTTGCTCTTAAGGACCGGCATAGGTTATGTATAAATGTAACATTCATATTTCAGTCAGTAAATAATCAGGTAAAAATTAGTGAAATTCTATCTTGGTATACAATCCAGTCAAGATTACTTAGAGTCAATTACTTATATATGAAATTTTTGATATAGTTTATTGTATGCTTGGAAAAATTTTTGACAGGGTACTGCAGGAAGATGAGGAGTATGAAATGCACAGGGTCGAAAAGGAGGCTGGACCTAAAAAGGATCGTAGCAGTACTAATTCTATATTGTGGATATATACAATACCGGTTATAGTTTTTCTTCTGGCTCTCTTGCCGAGGCTTGTATATCTATTTTACTTCACGGACCCATTTAAAGTTGGGCCAAACTGGTATGGAGACGTCTATCACCATTGGCAGATCGCGATTTTGTCCAAAGACGTTGGCTTCAAGCAAGGTTTTTTAAGGCTTTGGGATTTTAAAGGACTGGAGTACTACTGGGGTTTACTCCACCCGCTTGTTGTAATAATTGGTTTTGTGATTTCGGGTTCGACGAGCATTCTTGTTCCCCGGATGATATCGGTACTTTTTGGGTCACTATCTGTCGTTTTAGTTTACTTAATCATTTACAGACATTTTAATATCTACTCGGCTATTTTATCGGCCGCTTTTGCCTCGCTTTTGCCGGTAAGTCTATTTTCGGACACTTTAGGAATGCAAGAACCTTTGGGATTTTTTTTCCTTCTTTTGGGAATATACATATGGCCTAAATATGCATTTTGGACTGGATTTGTCTGGATGCTTGCGGGGATGGAGCGAAGTGAATACTGGCTTTTCGGTATCGGTTTGGTAATCTCAGTTTTGCTCAAGGGAAAGAACTCGCAGGCAAAAATATTTTTAGTTGTTGGCTATATTATTCCTTTTGTACTTTATATGAAATATCTACTTGATTATACTGGTAATCCAATATATCCCATTTATCACAATTTTTTAGCTACAGTGGTTGGAAAATGGTTCATCAAAGAAGGAGTAATATTATCGACTAAGGTACAACTAATAAAAACAATCTCTCAAATAATATCAGTAGCGTCGATTGTAAGCGGTTTGGCGATACTCTTAAAAAGACCAAGGGGTTATTTATTTTTCTTAGTTGGTTTGGCAAGTATATCACACTTATCTTTTGTCTTCGGATTTGGCTCCTACCTTTATGGATATCCAGAAGATGGCATCGTGACCGTTATCGATCGAAATTTTGTAGATAGGTTGGTGGTGTGGCCGTACATATTTATAGCAAGTATGTTATCGATTTTACTTCTTTATTTCTTGCCTAGATTTCTTCCCAAAGTACTCAGACGCGCAGTGATGGTCTTGGGCTCTTTGGTTTTGGCGGTTCTACTACTACTTTCTCAAATCTCGTGGTTATCCATAAATTATCATTACTCCCGAGCGATGGGTCCGCTTGAAGGCGACGAAGTATTTGCCGGTACAATTGCAAAACATTATAAAGGACAGGGTAATATCCTTCTCCCCGAGGGTCGAGCAACTCTGACATACTACTTAATTGACAAGGAAAAAATACCAGCTGAGCGTTTGATTTCTCAGCTTTACAACCCCTTTTATTACTATGAAGGGGGAGACGATCCTTTTCAAAACTGGGGTGAATTTAGACTTGAGATTTTCAAATGGCTTATTAAAACTGACGCAGAACTGGCAGTTTTGACAGGTAATTTTGCTCCGTCAGAGAATTCCGACAATTTCGTAAAAGCAGTTCTAAGGGAGGAGAAATACTTTGAATTACTGGAAGACAATAGAGGTACCAGAGTATATAGGGTGAAGTTAGATGAGATCGAACAAATTGTTAATTAAATTTTCGGTTATATTTATAGGCGCGTTCTTGGGTCTTTTTATTTTAGAAGTATCTTTGCATTTTTACACAATAAAAGACCTCTGGGGGTTATCGAGAATCGCCATGGGTGAGCGTTTGACAGATTGCCAGGTTAAAGATGCACGACTTCATCATAAATTGATACGGAGCTGTGTTGGAGTTCTAAAGGCAAAAGAGTACGAGACAGAAATTGCAACAAACAGTTTCGGATTTCGGGACGACGATATACGTGCCAAAGACAGCAAAATTTTCCGTGTACTTATCGTGGGTGACTCGTTTGCCGAAGGCTGGGGTGTTGAGATAACAGAGAGGTTTGACACGATTGCCGAAAAGATTCTGGATGACGCCATGGGAGGGGATAAAGTTGACATAATCAACACCGGTACCAGGAGCTACTCCCCAATTCTGGAACTGGAATTTTTAAAAGAAAATGTCGGCAAGTTAAAACCGGATCTTGTCATTGCCTTTTTTGATCTTTCTGATTTACACGACGACTACTATTACGGAGGTTGGAAGAGATATTTTAGAATGAAAGAAGATTTGGGTTTCGGTACGGATACTTTTGTCGAAGTTTGGCCACCTCCCGAACCACCGCTGACTACATTTTTGCTAAAATCCAGATTATTTCAGGTTGTGCATTCAGAAGTAGGTACCGAAATACTAAATAGGAGAAAGAAATTGACGAGAACCAATTTATCCTGGGATATAAGCCTATTTGCGAAAGCAAATGATTGGGAAAATTTCGATAAGTCTTGGAACTTAAATATCGCTAACTTGAATTTAATAGGAGATTTTCTTAAGACAAAAAGTATCGACTATGCCGTTACTGTAGTTCCTCGGGGCAACTACATTGACGCCAAAGAATGGGATAGCGGGAGAGAAGCACTTGGGATTGAGAGACAAAAGTTATATGAACCAAGACCGATCGACACCATAATGGAAGAATTGGGTAAAAGTGGTATTGCTACACTAGAGCTTTATAACCCCTTACGCCAAAGTAATGTTTTTCCGCTTTATTATCCCTTTGATGGCCATTGGACTATCGATGGGCATAAAATTGTAGGCGATGAACTTGCCCGGTTTTTAGCCAACAAAATTGACGGCAATGACTAATTTTGACTATGAAGAAAAAGTTTGGGGAGGTAATGAGGTGCGGCTCGTACCGACCTACCTCTCATACTTACGGCTCAAATACACACTTTCCGATTTAGCTAAGGTTAAGGGAAGGATCTTAGATGCCGGGTGCGGTGGTGGAGGTTTTGCTAAGGCTATAAGTATGTACCGGCCGGATTTAGCAGTGTATGGAGTAGACATTTCCCGAAAAGCGGTTAGCCATGCAAAAGGCAGTAATAAGGGTGTTGCCTTTAAGGTCGGTGACGTCTACGCGCTGCCATTTGCCGACAACTTTTTTGATGCGGTGATCGTAGAGGATGTCTTCGAGCACCTGCAAAAGCCTTACGAAGCTCTCGATGAACTTTCTCGGGTAGTTAAACATGGTGGAATTTTGAGCGCATTTATACCCCTAGAAGGTTCGGTATTTTCTCTCCATTATTGGTTTTCTAAATTGGGCTGGAAAAGTAAGCGAGAATTGGCCGGCCACATTCAAGGCTTTAAGGAAAAAGATGTCAACTTAAAGATTAAAGAAAAAGGCTTTAAGCTTGAGAAAAAGCGATACGGTGCGCATTTACTTGGCCAAATAGTAGACGTAGGTTTTTTTACGGTTGTGGATCTTGTCGGCAGACGATTAGAAACTGGAATTGAACAGCACCTGGAGAATAAAAAAGTATTAACGTTTTTTAAAAATACAATAACAAGATTGACAAACTTTGAATCTCAAATTTTGTACTTTGTTCCGGGCGCGGGTATTCATATTAAAGCGGTTAAGAAATGAACCTCCGTGGGCTAAGAACCCACGGATTTCAAGGAGTTTGAATAAACTCAGTTTGCTGTATCTATTTTTTTGAAAAGCGCTACATAGTAAAACACCAATCCACAATAAATGCTTGTGAAGATTCCCTGTTTTAAGTAATAAAATTGTGCTTTTCGTAGGAATTTAGTAAGCCCCAAGAGTGTGTGATAAGCCATGCTACCTAGAATTCCAAGAACGATAGGGTGGTCAACTCTTATTTTGTCTTTTAAATCTAACACAATTTCTTCGCAGTTCCATTTCGGAATTTTCTCCAATCCTTTGGTCAACTGCCAAGCATGAATCTTGGTGTATTTGCCATATTTCCAGCCAAAAGATTTTAGTTCAAGGTATTCATAATTCGGCTTGTGGATTACCCTGTAGTTTGATTTTTTAACTACAACATCCTTATTCAAAGGCACTGGGTCGTGATGTCTAAGTCCGAAATAAACTATTTTGGATTTTTTAAATAAAGCTCTTTTGTAGGGTCCGATATAGTGTCTATTTTTGTAAAAACCTGGCCAGGAAAAATCGTAAATGTCCACTTTGGTGTTTATTAGCTTCCCCAAATTGTTACGCAAGCCCTCAGACAAATACTCATCGGCATCAATTTGCAGTATCCAATCATTTTTAGCTTTTTTGTAAGTTAAAGGCCGGTGGGGTTCGCATATTCCGACGTGTTTTCTGACGTAAATTTTGGCTTTGTACTTTGTTGCAATTTGAAGCGATTTATCTTTACACGGGCCGTCGTGGACGATGATGATCTCGTCGACCAGATCTGCTAAAGATTCTAGGGCCCGTTCCAAAACAGCCTCTTCGTTGTAAATTACCATAACGGCAGATATAGGGAGTTTATGAATTACCATTTTGCGCTATACTTTCAATTAATTATATGAGGTTTCTCATAGTTCAGCCATGGATAAGTTATAGAGGGGCAGAGACGGTTTCGGTGAAGCTTTGCGGAGCTTTAAACAAACTCGGTCATCCTTCAAAAATTGCCTGCCTTTTTTTGGATGAGGGCAGGCTACCCGAAGGCTCTCGGAGAGTTGAATTTATTCTTCCTTCAAGATTTTGGCAGATTCTGTTTAGGAAGTTTAAACTTGCATTGTTTATTTTAGGTACACCGGTACTTTTTATTCTTGTTTTAAAAAATGTCAAAAATTTTGACGTCCTTAATCCGCACAACCCGCCCTCTTTGTGGGTATGCGTTGTCTCAGCCAGGTTGTTTGGGAAAAAGGTCGTCTGGTCGGTACACAACCTGTTTGATTGGAGATTTCTGAATGGTCTAGATGAATTTCTTGTCCGCAAAACGAATGCCATTGTGACTCCCACAAAAATGCTTGCGAAAGAGGTTAAAAGCCGCTACGGCTTGAAAGCGAAGGTGATCTACAATGCGATCTAGAAAATCTTTGAAATTGCTGCAGGTTGGTACTTTGAATCCTCAAAAAAATCCGCGCGTTTCGCTTGCGGTGTTGGAACGATTAAGGGCAAAAGGCATTGATACAAAATTGACATTTGTAGGAGATGGGCCGGAAAGGGTTGGTCTTGAAAAAAAATGCAGAAGATTGAATTTAGAAAGCTACGCCGTTTTTACCGGTTATGTCGAAAACAAAGATTTGGGCCACTATTATAAAAAGTGTGATTTAGTCTTGATGCCGGGAACCAGAGAGACGTTCTCCACCGTCCCTCTTGAAGCGCTGATTTACGCGAAGCCTTCTATAATTTCTGACGACTCGGGGTTAACGGAAGTTTTGTCGGAATACTGCATGTTTGTTAAACCAACAGTGGGTAATGTTTACCGAAAAATACTGGATTTTATAAAGAATGGGAAGAAGTATGAGCTGAGAGGTCAAAAGGGAAGAGTATGGATCAAAAAAAATTTGACGTGGGAGCGCTACGCTAAAGATTTTTTGTCTACATTAGAAGAGGAGCAGGTTTTACCAGAAGTTTATAGTAAATCATACTTTGATATACACCACGAACACCCCAGATCCGATTATTTGTATTCGGAAAGGAAGAATAGAATAGCAAGGGGAATTGAATATCTGGAGCCAAGACCAAGAGAAAAGATTTTAGACTTGGGCTGCGGCAACGGCGAGGTTAGTCAAGTAATTTCGGATAGCGGAGCCTTTGTTTGGGGAGTTGATTATAGCATTGAAGCTATTGCCCTGGCCAAAGAGCGCCGAGCAAAAAATGCGGACTTTAGTGTTTCTGACGCAGAAAGGCTTAGCTTCCGCGACAATTACTTTGACAAAGTAATCTGTTTGGATGTATTTGAGCACATTTACCCTCACAAGCTCGAGAAGGTATTGTTGGAGGTTAAAAGAGTTTTGAAACCAGGGGGCCGTTTTGTGGTGGCAACTTCACCCAATTCTTTTTACCTTGGCCCTTTTATGTCTATTGCCAAAAAGCTTTTAAAAATAAAGCAGTTTGAGTCGGAAGAATACCACGTAAACGTTTTTAATTACTTTCGCCTTAAAAAACTTTTTAAAGGCTTTAAAGGCAAAAAGTCCATTACTCTGACAAATGACGGCCATTTCTATTTCTCTTCAAGAATTGCGATGAATTCGAATATTCCAGGTTGGGTAAAGTTTGCCGCTAAATTGGTCGATTACCTTTTCGAAAATCCAATTTCCGAGAAAATAATACTATTAAGCCCTTTGAAGATTTTCCTGGCACACGACCTTTGGGCAGTGGTAAAATTAAAAGATAATGGATAAAGTTTTAAAATTCGTTGTTTTACTTCTCGTAACTTTGTTTACTTTGACACTTTATATTTGGGTTGCTTTTATTGTCGGCTGGGAGTATTTAACAAGTATTCAGGGGTCCGACACTTTGGTTTATTTGTCTCACCTTAAAACCTTAGCCGACTACTTTCCGAATTATCCTTTTTGGAACCATCTCGAAGGCGGTGGTGTGAGCCTAACCGCATCATACCCAATACTTACACACACAGCATTGATAGTTATTTCTCGAATTACCCACTTAAATTTAGTTGAAACCCTCAAGTTGGTAGGATTTTTGTCTGTACCGTTATTTTCGCTGGGAATTTATTTTTTTGCTCTCACCAGAACCAAAAATATTTTGATTTCCTTTTTGGCAGGCCTTTTTTATGTCATCTCTCCAATTGCATGGATATTTCTGTTTGAATGGGGCTTTTACGCAGAAAGTGTAGCATCTATCCTTTTTGCCCCTACTATAATCTTTTTTTGTGCTTTTTTGGACAAGCCCAAAAGAATTTATGTTGTGTTTTCTTCAATCTTTCTTGCCCTTTCGCTCCTTGCTCACGGAACAATCGCAACTGCAGCAGCAACCTTTATGGTTCTCTACGCTCTTTCCTTGTCTTTCTTTCAAAAGGATAGATTGAAAACTCTATTGGGTTATGGCAAAGCTCTTGTCATCACAATATTGTTAGGGATACTTCTGGCCGGGTTTTGGTTTTTCCCTTTCTACAAATATTCAAAGATTGCAGATTCGGGAGGTAATTTGGGTGGGCAGGTTAGGGTTGACGAATACAAAAGGAACAAAATTAACACACTGGAGGTTTTAAGCTTTAAACCTGAGCTCGATAAATTTGTACCCGCGTATAATTTTAGAAATATATCTTTCCCAATAACCATCTCCACACTCTTTATTTTGGGCTCTATTTTGGTCTTTTTCTCAAAGAAGAAAGACCAATTAGCCTTTAATATTACGACACTTCTTTTGCTTTATGCCTCCATCGATGTTTGGGTGACGATTGTCATGAAATTTATTCCGATTCTTGGTGTGTTTGCTTCGTGGAGGTCCTTTATTTATGTACCTAGAGTTGGCATTCCCATCATTGCCGCGTCGTCCGTCTATTTCCTTTTTTATTATTCACTAACACTGATTAAAAAATACGTTCAAGTGAGACATGTCTTGGCCACAATTTTTGGGTTTATCGCGACATTATCAATTCTTTGGATTTACAAAGACCAAGCTTCTTACGGCAAAGAGGTCACCTTGACTTCAAGAAAGCTAGATTATAGAGATGTTTGGAAGATGAGAATGGACGATCCGTGTATCGTGGAAAGTATTGCAGGAAGCTATCCTCATTGCAGAAGTAAATTATTTACTAGCACCTTTAACATACCTGAATTTTTACAGCTGTGTGAAGAGCAAAAAAATCAAACCGGAATTTGTACCGGTAGTTTTTCAGATGCGGAGGTTGTGAACCTAGTCGAAAATTGTTCTACCTTCTGTGCCGCAAAGTATGACAGCTTAAAAAATCAACTATTTGCTAAGGATTACTACACCGCAAGGCTATCCGAATTTAGGCAGGATTTAGATTTCAAATCCGGCCCTAAGCATATTTACAAAAACGGCAAAATAGTTGAGAAAAAACCAAGTGAAACAGATGAAATCTTTGATTACCGAGGGTTTTTTGCAAAGATCCCGGATGACATTTTTGCTAGATATGATCTTTCTGTTGGAGCTGTTGAGTTTTCTAAAGTTAGTCCCTATTTTAAGAACACAACACCCGCTTTACCCGTTTATATTAATACGGCTTGGTTAATAAATAGGTTTTGGGGTTATCAACTAAGCAACTTCTACGCCGACGATCCAGTGTATCCGGATCATTCGACACTTTTAGATATTGCTAAGTGGTATGGTATAAAACATATAGTTTTCGGAGGAAACCAAGATACTGCGCTACCCAGATACGAAAGAGAAGGATTTACAAGGATTGACGAGCAACCTATTTTAGCGCTAGACAATCCCGAAACCAACATTGCAATAAATAATAAACCTAAAATTCTTGTTATTGGTAATACTTCAAACCCGGTTGTTTATGACGAAGTTTTCAAAAAGTCAAACCTTGGCATTATAGCGTATGATTCTGCAATGCTTATTAAAGGAACCGAAAATGTTGATGATTACACGATAAATGAATTGAAAAGTTATGATTTAATATTTTTATATGGCTATAAATACGAAAGAAAAGAAAAGGCTTGGGAATTATTGGACAATTATCTTAATGGGGGTGGGAGTATATTTATCGACACTGGTTGGCAATACGTTTCGAAGGACTGGCAGATCGGAAAAACCGCAGAATTTTTCCCGACAGAAAATCTTACCTGGACAAACTTCGGCAAAGTTGACGACTTCCAAGTTAACTCCGATTTATTTGACAACTCAGACGTAGATACAGCGGGAATTGAACCGCTTATATGGAACGATCTTCCTTGGGGAGTTTCAAGTGGGGAATTGAGGCAATGGGCCAAACCGATTTTGAGTGTTTCGGATGGCACGTTAGTAGCAGGGGGTTATTATGGACAGGGCAAAATAGTCTGGTCCGGTATGAATACACTCGGCCATATTAAAAACTATGAGAGCGAAAACCCTGAAGTCAGTTTAATGGAAAATATTATCTTGTGGCTTTTGGGAGAAGGTAATATTACAAATTTACAAATAGGAACGGATTTCAACGTCCTTATGAATAATCCGGATAAAGTTGAGGTTATACTTAATAAACCAATTGCGGATGGCTATGGACTATACTTCAAAGAAAGTTATTTCCCATACTGGAAGGTAAACAATAATTTAATAATCGAATATGCCGGACCTGGGTTCATGTACGTAGATCTTTCTGAGATGGGAGAAGGCGACAAATTAATATTTTCAATGGCTGTTATGCCGGAACAAATCATAGGTTATATTGCATCCCTGGGGGGAGTCATTGCTTCAGTTTTGTATCTTTTGGGACTTTTAAAATTTAAATTTTTGGAAAGGATAAAGTTTAAAGGGATAAGTTTAGACAGCCGCAATGAAGATATCGACTACTAGAAAGATAGGTGTTGTAAGGGGGCTAATGCCCAGGGTTACACAAGCCGAATTTGCTAAGAGTTTCAAACAATTAGAACCAGTATTTATAACCGGAAATGCAGGTCAGGAGGTTAGAGAATATTGTAAAGAAAATTCCTTGGAACATCGTGATCTTTCTCTACGTAAATCCTTTGGTTTTGACCCGGTCCAGCTGATTTTAGGCAGAAGAACACACCAAAGTTGGGTAGAACTGGATCGACTACGCGCTGCCTGTTATGATCTAGATTTTTTAGAAACTTATGAACTATACCATTTTTTTTCTGGACAGGCTGCAGAAGTAGCTGAAGTGATTAAGATTCCACTAATCACAGAAGTTTGGACGTCTTTTTTACATCCTGCTTATTTTATTCCTCCGTATTCTCACACAGTTAGAAAGGTTTTGAAGAATACGGATCTTTTTATAGCCAGGAGTAAACTTGCCAGGGAAACTTTATTGAGACTCGGGGTTGCCAAGGACAAAATCAAAATAATTTATCACGGAGTGAATCTAAAAAGGTTTTTTCCGGGTAAAAACCAACAAAAAAGTGAAAAAATCTTTTTGTATGTTGGGGAATTGGAAAAGTACAAAGGAGTCGAAGTTTTACTAAATGCCTGGAGGATGTATTATATGAACCACAAAACTGATCGGCTTTGGGTAGTTGGTAAGGGTAGTATTAAACCGAAAGGACCAGGAGTTAAGAATTTCGGTTACATGAGACACACCGAACTTCCAAGAATTTATAGAATGGCCAACGTATTTGTATCACCAAGTATTAACCGGTATCTGGGTCCGATAAAGTGGTGGGAGGAGTTTTTTAGCTATACCTTAATGGAAGCAATGGCATCGGGACTTTCCATAATTGGGTCAGACAGCGGGGGAATACCAGAAGAAATTGGCAACAAAAATATTGTCGTCAAAAAAGGCAGTGTCGAAGATTTAGTAAAAGCAATGGAAAATATACAAATTATTAACTCGAATCGTGAAAGAGCAAAAATTTTTTTTAATCTTTCTAAAAATACCCGCCTTTTGGAAAATAGCATCCTCCGTAGATTATGAATCTGCGGTTTTACACCCGAGTTAGGATGATATATCAGGTTCAATTCCTCCACGAATTAAAATTCGTGGTTTCCTTGAAACTACTATGAAATTTCCCAAATATCCCGATCAAAAATATAACATCAGGTACTTTCATTTTCTATATGCCTCATCAGCCTTAAAAGAAAGGGAGGGAAAAGTGCTTGACGTTGGATGCGGCAACGGTGAAATTACTTCAGCTTTGTTAAGGGTAAATAAAAAGCTAATTATAAAAGGGTGCGATAACAATAGAACGGCAAAGCCCCCTTTTCCGATTGTTTATGCCGACGTTCATAAACTGCCCTTCAAAAATAGTCACTTTGAGAGTGTGTTGATGTTTGACGTTTTAGAGCATATCAAAGAGCCTAAAAAAGTAATTGCTGAGATATCTAGGGTTTTAAAAAGGGGTAGTATGTTTCATCTTGTTGTTCCCTGCGAAGCAGATTTGACGACAATTGACGGTTGGCTAAAGTTAGCCTTTAAAGTCAATTTAAAAGCGAAACCCATAGGTCATATTAACCAGTTTAAACACAAAGAAATTCTTGATTTATTAAAAGCAAGTGATTTTGAGATTGGGTCGGTTTACTATAGCTATCATTTTTTGTACCAATTATTAAGTTTTATGTACTTTTTTTATCTTTACCTATTTAACTCGGGAGTTTATGTGGCAGTTGGAAGGACAAAAAGTGGACTTAAGTCAAAAGTTGGAAAGAAGATAATGCTTTTGGGTCTTGTTTTGGTTTATTGCGAATCAAAACTATTAAAGAATTTCAAAGGCCAAACCGCCCACATTACTTGCTTTTTGAGGAAATGACGTGCATATAAAGACCCGGAATTTTATTTGGAATAAGAAATGATTCAAGATTAATTAGGAAATTTAGCAAGTATTTTATTGGTTTTAATTTACTGTCAGAGGGTTGATATTCTTGAGGTCTATTTAGCATTTTGAGTAGCCTAAGATATACACCTGATATTAATTGACAGAATATAAAGCCTGAAAAATAATATCTTTTGATGTCAAATCCCGAAGATTCTAGTAGTTTCAGTAGAGTCTTTTGGTCAAATCTTTGCAGATGCCCGTGGTACTTCCTGGAAAGTGTGGCATCTTGGAAAAAAACAAATTTGGCTCCCTCGATTGGAGTAACTGAAAAAAGGAGACCATCCGGTTTTAATACACGTCTTACTTCGTTTAAAGCGTTTTGTGGCTTTCCAAGGTGTTCTAGGGTGCAGTTTACTATGACCCCGTCGAAGAAAGCGTTTGTAAATGGAAGTTTATAGGCCGAAGCTCGTCTGAAATTTATGCCTTTGTAATTTGCCTTAGCCTGGCTAATCGCATTTTTTGATATGTCCACTGCGTAGACCTTTAATCTTGGGCAATTCTTTTTGAGTATTTCTCCTGTATAGTACCCGGCACCGCAACCTAGGTCGCAAACCTTACTTTTAGCAGTAAGCTCTTTTATTTCTTTAGGCAAAAGCCCAACGACGCCGCCTTTTAATAATCTGATGTGTCCTTTTTGCCTTCTGCTATAAATTTTCTTTTCATAATCAAAGAGTTTCATTGATTATTTTTACTTCAAAAAAATACACTTAACAATTCTATTAATTTTTTCCGTAGATAAAAGCGAAAGGGGGTAGGGGTAGGCGAGGGTTCCGGTGGTATCGGGGTTGGAAGAGGGGTCGGTTGTAATGTGGGGGTAGGTGATTGTTTGTAAACTCTGAATGTATCGCTATAATCAGTACAGGTCCCAATTAGTTCGTCGTCAGAAGGAACTGAGTTATCAATCTTCGCTACGGCAAAATCAGACCATTGGATCCCAGAAGAACCATTAACGCTAAGCGTGTAAGATACGTTGCCTGTAATTGACCACCCTTCTTTAGGAACCAATCGTACCATATATGTACCTTTAGGAATTTGCCTTATGTGCCATGTTCCGTCTACAGGATTGGAACAAAGATAGGGTTCTTCTCCGTTGGGTAAACAATCGCTGATTACTCCCATGTCGGTACAACCTTGCCAGAATAGGGAATTGTCTATTTTACCGTTTTTATTTAAATCTAAATAAACCTGCCATCTGCCCAGAAGGGGTTCATTCAGTTGTGAAATACCGTCGAGGTTTTGGTCATAAGTTACATGGCCATGGATTTCGGCTAGGCGGTTGCCGAAACTGACTTTCTCGATTTCTTGACCAAGTAGGAAATAACGTGTTTCGGTTTCATCAACAACCGCTTCGTAGGATGTGTTGCTATTTGGTTCATTTACAAACCAACCGGCTTTTTTTTGAGTTTCACTCAATTTCTCACCAATTGTGTAAGTTCCAGGTGCAACTTCGGACCATTCCACTTTGCCGTTTTCATCCGATAATTTACACACTTCTAAAACCTCTCCTTTTTTCTCTAAACAAATGTTCCAGCCCTCCATTCCATAATCTTGCTGGTCGAAAACCCCGTTGCCTTTGTGTTCGTTGTAAGCAAATGCTTTAATAAGTCCGGGTTTTTCGCTGTCTGCCGAGGTTGTAG
>Ga0209541_10001419_pt1 | contig 47723 bp, 62 predicted proteins | sample RifCSPlowO2_01_FD_184027 | JGI IMG/M metagenome (GOLD analysis project Ga0209541, IMG submission 184027) | Groundwater microbial communities from Rifle, Colorado - Rifle CSP2_plank lowO2_0.1 (SPAdes) (version 2) | ecosystem: Environmental > Aquatic > Deep subsurface > Groundwater | place...
TCACATGGTGTGGGCGGTGCGCGTGACGCACAGGCTCGACGAGCTTGCAAAGGTCTTCAAGGGCACAACGGGAAGGAAGCTCCTTGCCCTTCACCCTTTCCTGAAGAAAAGGTATTTCTGGAACTCCGGATTATGGAGCGGCGTTATTTACGCCGACAGCATCGGCAGCAATTATGAAAGAATCTGCCATTACGTGCGCAACCAGAAGCTCGAAAGAGCTACCCCATCAATTCCGCCGGTCTATAGCGACCTCACCCGCCGCCCGGAGCGCTGACCGGCGGTGGTTTAAATAAAGCCCGCTATTCAGTAACCTATAAATATTTCCGGCGACAATTGAATGCAAGATGCTCGAGAGGTTCGCCAAATGAAAAAGATATCATTTTTACTTCTGTTTCTTCTCGTCGTAGCGCCAGTATTTGCCGATGCTAATCTTACAATTAATGGAACGGGGATACCAGGCGACTTCATAAATACACGACATAGAACTCCGATGCTAAATCTGACATTTAATCTTTCCGAATCTTTAGGCACCGGGCCGTCATTTGCAGTAAAAATGAGCTATATCAATGTAACCATAAACTCGACAAGCGGCATGAATATAAGCAATATCACAGCAATAGAAATAATAAATGCATCCGGCAACGTCATAGCGGCAAATACAACCCTCAAAACTGATGACACATTTTTCGTCTATTTCGGGAGTTTATCAGATGGTGCATTCGTAATCAATTCCAATAATACAAACCGGACAAACTTGATAATCTCCATTAACGTATCAGGATCCGCGCATGTGGGAAATAACACGAGGGTTAATGTAACTTCAAATGCATCGTTTGGTTTCGCTGTGATTGACAGTGGTATCAATGTTACACTCAATACAAACCAGTCCGCGACAAACTTATCCACCATAGTGAACCTGCATGCGAATGTATCGGTCACTCCGCGATACGTTGATACGCTGGTTTTGAATCAGACGTTTTTGATTGTAATAAATGTAACAGGTAGCGATTCCGTGCAAAATCTCACGGTCACGTTGCCGTCCGACTTCACCAATGTGACAATTGTCAATGTCAAACGGGATGGGGATTCCGTAACTTCAGGTGGTAGTACATTGACGGATAACAGGACAACAAATAATGTGATAAATATAACAATGAACGCTCCAGCTACTTCCTACATTATAATAAACTTTACCGCAAATACGACATCTACGACCGCAAGCAATACAACAATAAATGCCACTATCAGGAATGTCAGATTCAATGCCAGTGCGGACGAAAATAATAACGGTGTCAAGATAAGTCCTATCATAATTATTGACAGAATAATCGGATCAAAGTTGACAGCGCTGCCCAACGGCACGGATTACTGGGAATTCAATTTCACGCTTAACTTTTCCGCTAACGTGTCGGGAGGATTCATGTTCAGAATGCTGGATTGGACAGACAACGCCAGCCGGACCATAAATGTCAATACGTCAAGCGCTAGCAATGCCGAAGTCCGATTGGATGCAGACGGTACTAAGAGCGCAAACGTGACTAATTCATACAACCTATCGGCATATCTTCCCATGACACTGGTTTCCACGTCGCAGCAGCGCATTGCGCTAAAGATGATACTGCCTGCAGGCACCGCGACATCTTCAACGTGGTGGTCCACGTATTTCATGCTGTTCAGTACAGACCCTTGAGGTATAAAAAATGAAATATTTAACAGCCTTTTTGTTAGCTTTTTCCATCTTTTTGTTGCCGGCATTTGCAGACACATCCGGGGACATAAATACTTCCCTGCCTCAGCCGATAGTGACGGGCTTCTTTGCCTACACGGCAGGAAACTGCACGCAGAATTACGGCAACCCGCCCAGCGGCTGCGGCACATACCAGTGCTTCTTCGAGAACGGAACCACTATCAGAGGGCAGTGCAGGCCACCTGCAAACACGGCCTGTTATGAAAGCGGAACATGGTATGCTACAGGCTCGAACGGCGCGAGTTGCAAAAACTCCACCCATAAATATTCATGCAGTTCCGGAACGTGGGCAGCAAGCGAGTGCAGCAACGGCTGCTCTGCAGGCGCTTGTGCCAGCACCACGACTACCACGACAACCCCGAACAGCGGCAACCCAGGAAATACAGGCGACACAGATACAACAAAAAAATACACCCTTTCCATAACTTCCGCGATACAGGGCTTTAACATAACCCAGAACACGTCGGCGACCAAGACCGTGACGGTCAAGAACACGGGCGAGGACAGGACGAACAACACGAAGCTTTCAGTATCCGGAGTGCCAGACGGATGGGCGTCGGTTTCGCCTTCCTCGGCTTCCAATCTCAGCATAGGCGCGTCAGCGACGTTCACGGTGACCTTCAGGATACCGGCCAACGGCACGGTCAAGGAGCACGACGTCACGCTCACCGCGAAATCCGACCAGGCGGAAACAACGTCTACGTTCAAGCTCAAGGTCTTGCCCAGTGCAGAAACGGTGCAGAACACGATAATCCCGCGCTATGATGGCGTAAAAACTATGCTCGAGGAATTGGAAAAGAACGTAACGGAACTCAAGGCCGCGGGCGTCAATACGACAGAAATCGAAGCCCTATTGGCAGGCATAAAGGAAAAAATGGAGCAAGCCAACTTGTCAATTTCTTCTTCGGATTATTTTGCGGCCTCTACGGCAATCGATGCAATTGACGCACTGAGCGCAGAATTAAGCGAGAAGATAGAGGCTGCAAGAAACGCGCAAGGCTCCAACACACTTATCATAATAGTCATAGCCATAGTCCTGATAGCCCTCGGGGTGGTAGGATATATGCTGCTGCCGTCAAAGCTCTCCGGCATGAGCAAGAATATGCCATGGGATGACAAGGAGAAAGGCGGTTTCCAGCCGGGCAAGGGTTTTGTCCCCTCCGAGACCACGCAGGTATCCAAAATAATCAGCGATATACAGAGAAAGAAGAAGGAGAGTGCCCGCTATCAATTCGGTGGCAAGCGATGAATTTCAAGAAGGCGGGCAAGGCAATAGGCGGGCTGCTGTTCCCGCTCGCTCTCACGCTTTTCGTCATTGCACTTTCACTCTCGCAAATAATGGAAGGCAGTGCTCTCAAGGATATTTTCATAGAAGTTATCTCCTCTCAATTGCCCGAAGACGTCGATGAAGCCAGCTTAGTTGCCGCATTCATCGCCCAGTGCAGCGGGAAAGAAACTCTTCAGGTAGGCATAGGCGGCGAACAACTTCCGGTAAAATGCGAAGAGATGCGCAAATCAAAGACCGCCAGGGACGTGGCCGGCGCCGTATTTGACGCGCAGTATGCAAGGAAATACGAGTGCAGCTTCATTGATTGCGTGAAATTTATCCCCGGAATAATAGCCACGGAACAGGGCAACGGCGTGGTGAAGAATATTTCCTATATCTTATTGGGGCTGAGCGTTCTTTTCGGCGCAGTGCTGATAGCCTCGCTTGAAGGATTCGGCAAGCTGACGTGGTTCGGAGTCGCGGTCGTTTCCGTCGGCATAATGTACTTCCCGCTTGCCTACATGCCTCCCGTAGCAGGCGGCCTGGAAACGGGCATCGTGAAGGCGTTCGCCTCCAATTTCCTCATAGTGCTGATAGCGGGCTGTGCGCTGACGGCGGCAGGCTTCATTGGCGGGCTGCTGAAGAAGTAGGATTTTTTGAAAGCATGCCGCATATCTCGCAGAATTTGGCGGGAAGATCGTCTTTGCCGATGGTTTTGGCGTGAAGCCCACGGGATATCTCCTTTATAGCCTGCCTCACGGGCTCTTCCTGAAGCGCGCCTTTTCCGCGCAGGCTTCTCATGTACTGCGAAACTGCGGGCTGGGTTATTCCTATGAGGGATGCCGCCTCCCCCTGGCTCATCCCGTAATCGGAAACGAGATCCTTTGCTATCATGGCCCTGAGCGAGGGAAAAATTTCCCGCACCATGTATTCGCAGGACGGCATCATAAAAAATAATGCACCCCGGAATTTAAATCCGCTCAGAACGACTTTCCGATGGAAACCGCCCTGCCCTTCTCGCTTTTTACCGTGACAAGGCCGTTCTTCTCAAGGAATCTTCCCCATTCCTCTATCTGCAACTCGTGGACGTGCAGTTTCCTTGACATCTCTTTTACGCTTACCTCCCCTTTGTCGACTATTTCGTCAAAGAGCAGGCTGACGTTCCCGTCCGAGGACATCTTCACGATCTCGGCGTTGTCCTTCATGAAAGGCACTATGAACCTGCGGAACACGTCTTTATGAAGCTTGTTTTCCTTCGGCACAAGCGCAAGCAGCCTGCGGCTGGACTCCAGCAGGCCTTCCCGTTCGGTCATGAGCGCTTTCCTTTCTTCCCCAAGGCGCCTGACTACGTCTGCTAAAACGGCGAGTGAAGAGATCATTTTGTTGAGCTTGTCCTCCATTGCCCTCATCCGCCTCTCAATCCTTTCGTCGCGGTCCTCAAACATAGAAGTGAAATGAATGGAAAGATTATAAAACATATTGCCGCGATGCCCAGTGATCAAGAATCGCACGCTTTGTGATATGGTATTAAACCTTGAATGTCATATCTTTTCTGTGCCGGCGTCGCATAACCTGGCAAGCTTTTTGAAGAAGGCTCAGGAAAGTGCGCCAGTCTCGAAAACTGGTGGGCTCACGCCCTTGCAGGTTCAAATCCGCAGCAGTCGCTGCTTCGGTGAAATTCCTGCCGCCGGCGCCTTCTTTTCATGAATTCCTGATTAATATGCATCATATCGCAATGGGATGGAATTATATGGCAAATGACAGAAGTATCCGGGCAACTCTGTCTTTGCTGTACGTAGAGAATGCCTGAGAACCAATGTCATCTGCTATAGAAAGCGCCGCTTCTCAACGCATACTGACAGGGTTAAAAACATGTCATATCTAATTAATTACACGCCGGCGTCGCATAACTTGGCATTGCGCCAGCCTTGAGAGCTGGTGAGTCCCTGACTCTTGCAGGTTCAAATCCGCAGCAGTCGCTGCTTCGGTGAAATTCCTGCCGCCGGCGCCTTATTTTCTTCAAAAAAAATCTTTATAAACGGGCTACCATAAAGTTAGTTAGGTGAACGCATAAATGGCATTTCAAAGCATAGGAAGCGTTCTGACAGACTTGGCCGCAGAAACCATATCCTTCGTGCCTAACCTTGTCGGGGCAATAGTACTGCTCGTGATAGGTTTGGTAGTGGGCAAAGTAATAGGCAGAGTCGTTAAGGAAGTATTAAGCAAGGTGAAGCTGGACTACTACATAACCGAAACAGAAAGGCCCGTGATAAGCGTATCCAACATATTTGCACTGCTGACAAGGTGGAGCATATATGTGGCCTTCATAGTAGCGGCTACAGACACGCTGGGCATACCCTCACTTTCGGCGTGGCTGACACAGATACTGCACTTCCTGCCCAACGTTATCGGAGCCACGCTCGTGATGGTCGTGGGCTACGTACTCGCTGAATTCGCAAAGGAACAGCTGAAGAAGTTAGGAAAGCCTTATTCCCTGCTGATAGGAAAGGTGACGTTCTTCTTCATCATGTACGTGGCCATTGCCATCGCCCTGCCGATACTCCAGATACCCGCAACCCTGATAAGCCAGATACTGCTGATAATAATCGCCTCGATGGGCGCTGGCGTTGCAGTTGCGATGGGCCTCGGTCTGAAAGACGCACTGTCCGACGTATCCAGAAGATACGTCAAGAAGATAAAGGTATGAGTTTTTTCCTTTTATTTTCCCTTTAATTTTATTCTTTAAAGTTTTCGTTTCTTATTATACTGGAGGCATTACTTGGCAGAATGTGTCTTTGCAGCAAAATTGACGTCAGTTGCTGCAATTGTAACGCGCTTGTAGTCTAGTGGCAGGATACGACCTTGCCAAGGTCGAGATCCGGAGGCAAACTCCGGACGGCATACCCGGGTTCAAATCCCGGCAGGCGCATCTTGAGATTTGAACCGAAGGTTCACGATGAAGACGAAGTCTTCATCGCGCCGGAGAATTATATTCTCCGTGCGAATCCCGGCAGGCGCATCAGACGGCGTGCTTGAGTGGATAGATATTTAAGCCGGCGTTCCAGTAATTATATATGCTATTCCAGAAAAAGAGCGAAATGCAGGAAATAAAAGACGCTCTTTCGGAAGAAAATGCTTCTACACGGAAATATTACGGGCGCGAAAATCCCGCGGAGGAACTGCGCCGCACCGCACCGCAGGAACCGGCGCGCCACGAAGAGGATGCCGTCCCGGCCGCTCCTGCAAGGGGGTCGGCGCCTCTTTTCGTCAAGATAGAGAAGTATTATGACATTCTCAAGGACGTCCAGGAAATGAAGACGTTCCTGTCTGGCACAAAGCATCTTTATCAGATACTGGAAGAAGTTGAGAATGTAAGAAATGACACGCTCAAGATAATGCGCGCAACTATACAGCGCCTCGAAAAAAGCGTCGTTGAAATGGACTCCGGCCTTCTGAGGCCAATGGAAGGCCAGTACCCGACGCCGCAGGAAGCCCCTGAAGTCCGCCACATAGAAGGCTCGCTTAATGAATTGCAAAGCCAGCTTGACGTCCTGAAAAAAGAACTGCAGTCAATGAAGTGATTCTACATCTATACCTGGATATCAGGAGTATAGTGAATAGTTATGAAGGCAACTATCGGGCATATCGGGATAAATCTCTCAAACGCAGTGAAATCATTTCGCCTTTGGAAAGACCTTCTAAAACATCTTGGCTTTGAAATCGTCGAAGATGGCAGACAACATTTTGACGCAAGCGATGGAACGGGTTATCTCTGCGTGAGTGTGACTGCGAGGGGCTACAAGGGAGACGGGTTTCACCGCAAGCGGACTGGATTAAATCATGTTGCATTCAGAGTGGAGTCGCGCGAACTGGTTGACCAGTTTGTCGCCGACTTCCTTGTTCCCCGCAAGATTCAACCTCTTTACAGCGGGGCAAAAGCGTATCCTGAATACGTTGAAGGTTACTATGCAGTTTACTTTGAGGATCCTGACAGAATAAAAGTAGAGGTCGTTTACGAACTGCCGTGGAAGATTCCGTGATATGATGCGATTTTTATCCTTTGCCTGCAATTTAACCCATAAGCGGGGGTAGCCAAGTGGCCAAAGGCGCAAGTTGAGTTATGAAGAAATAATGAATGCGAAACTCAAGAAACGCTTTGGGATATCTTGTCCCTTAGAGAAGAGAAATCTTCGGGGTATGGGTTCGCAGGTTCAAATCCTGCCCCCCGCATAGTTTTTAGATTTTTATAATTCCCGTTTTGATAATTGTTATGCCATTAATGGTAATGCCTGTTCAAGGCAGAGAATACAAAAGCAGGATTGAATTCGCTCTACGCAACACCAACGAATTAATAAGGGATACGGCAGGAAAAAGGGATTCGGGGTCCGATGGTTCTGCAGGAATTTTCGCCCTTGCGTATCCTCTGATTCTCGCGGCAAATTATGTTTGTTCTTTCGGTGATTTGCAACGGTCAGGGAAAGTATATAGACAACGCTGAAATTTGAATCAAATTCCGTATCTCAAGAAGGCGCCCACGCCCCCGAAATTGAGGAAACGCTTTCCTGCCTCGTGATGCGAATCTATTATCTTGACCTTGCCACCGTATTTTTCAGCGAGCTTCATGAGGTCCTCATAATCTTGCGTTTTCTCGTCGCTGACAAGCAGGGTTTCCGCGGCTCCTGCCTCTATTGATTCTTTGGTTTTGGCAGGGCCGTATGCGGCTTTGCCGCTTTTAGATATAGCGGCAAAAAATTCTTCAACAAGCTTCGTCTGCTCGGCCACGGCAGAATCGCGGACTATTTTTTCAACTATGCCGCGGCGCAGGACTTCCTGTATGCCGGCTTCGCCTGCATACGAAACGCTGTCAACGAATGTCTTTCTTGCAAGCTCCGGCTCTTTGCTTTTGAGGATGTTCATCAGATTTTCCTTCGCAAAGCCCGGCCCTGCCAGTATGCAGGCGTGAAACTGCTTGCCCTTGATGTAGCTTATTATCTCGGCGTAATAGGCGGACGAATCATGCTCCCCCATGCTCTTGCCTGTGCTTCCGTGGATTGTGGCGAGCATCTCCAGCCGTTCCGTGAGCAGCGCAAATCCCGCTTCAGCGTCGTCCACGGCTGCGATGAGGATGGGCGGATGGCGGCTCTTTGCCCTTTCCAGCCTTTCAATCTCGTAGTTTTTCCATTCTTTTTCTATGCTAACGGGCCGATTCACTTCAATTTCAAACGCATGGTGCGAGCGGTCGCCTTCCGAGGACTCGACGATCATGCCGCCGACCCTCAGCTGGTCTCCGGAGAAGTCGGCCTTTTCCGCGCGAAGCCTGACGAAGATCCTGCGCTTTTCGCTGCGCACCTCGCGGTCGCCCTGAAGTATCTTTATGCTCCTGACCGTATGGCCTGAAATGAGCGTTCCCGGAGCTATCATTTTTTCCAGCACCCACAGATCGTCCTGATTCTCGGGAATGAGCGTGACAATGCCGTGCTTCATGTCCTTTTGGGTTATCTTCATGTTTCTAAGTCGCGGGAAAGCGATTTATATGCCTTGCAGATAATTATTTGCAGGTGCGCGGATGGCTGAACTCGATACATTCACTATTTTTCTGGTCATGGGGTTTGCCATCATAATCGTTGGCATACTCGTATTTTCATCCGTGGAAGATTCCTTCATCGGCGGCGCATTGTCCGGAACGCAGAGGACCGTGGTCACGTCTTCAGCCGACGAGTCCTTTGCCGTGGGCCCGGAAAACGTGGAAACGTTCCTGCCCTATCACATGGCGTTCAACGTCAGCAATCTAAGGGAGCCTGCCGTTCACGCGCTGGAAGACTGGCGCGTCTTCTCCGGAGCGATGTTCGGGTCCGGCTCGATGAGATACAGCCTTGATGCGAGCATGCCCCAGTTCATGGTGATAAGCTTCACGGTCTCAAAGACCAACTCTTACGCGCCTCTCATAATAAAAATAAACGGGAAGGAAGCGGTTCGCAAAGTCCTGTCCCCGGGCGATTACTCGTTTCAAATAGACAGGGAGCTTCTTGCCGACAAAATGGACGTGGAAATAAGCGCCGAAGGCTCGGGATGGAAGATATGGGCGCCCACGGTTTACGACCTTTCCAATGTGCGGATAATCGTTGACACGTTCAGCGAGCGTTCTTACGTGTACAGGTTCGACCTTTCCGGCAAATACGAGACTTTCAGGCGCGGCAGGATGACCCTGAACTTTGCTGAGAACCAGGGCAGTTTGGCCGTGCTGCTCAACGGCGCCGAGATATTCAACCAGCCGCCCGGCAACTCGCAAAACGTCGAGTTCTACCGCGACAATGCAAAGGACGGCGTCAACGGGCTGGAATTCCGGGCATCCGAAGGCTCATCTTTGGCGGGCAACGGCGTGATGGCAATAACCTACGTCACTTCGCAGGAGAACAAGCTCGTCCAGCCCTTCAACGTCAGCAACTCGACTTACGGGAACTTCATGGGCGGGGAGGTGCGCTTTGACGTCACGGGCGTCTCGAAAGACGGCGGCATAGGCATACTGATAACGAACGACAAGGGCACGACCTTCAGCAGGTTCGAGACCGCACAGGCAGGCGAGTACAGGTATGCGCTTAACGCCACGAACGTTGCCAAGGGCAGCAACCAGCTTGTCATCGAATCCGCAGGCGGCGGCGTCTTCTCGGTGAAGAACGTCCGCATAACCGTATAATCTATTTATTGCGCTTTTTCCAAGTATTGCCAGAGAACCATGGAATTAGATTTAGCTATAGCGGTGTAATTGATGCCCCTTAGTGATACAGAGATACAGATTCTTACTAATAGTACGCGGCTCGGTATACAGGCCGATATAGTAGCTGGAAGATTATACGCTAACCATACTCGAAGAATCCAGATGCTTATGGTTTCTATACGTGGCTATGTGCCTGAAATGGATAACAAGGAATTAGCAGCAAATGCGCTAGTCATTTACGGTAGTGCGCTTGGTTCTATACCGGGTGCTAGAACAAGGGCGGGCCAGGATATAAGAAAATTACCTGCTGGTATACAGGAAGCTTTGATAGAATATGAAGTAAATCAGGGGAAACTTCGTCTTGGAGAGGAACGAGAAGCAAGAGATGACAGAAGACTTTGGGTAGGTGGCAGGAATGTCATAGCGAACCGGCGAAACAGAAGAATTTTTAGACCCATACCCAATGCTTACGATGCCGTGGATCAAAGCGCCAAGCAGGGAATAGCGAATGCAGTAGATTGGTGGAAGCGCAGGAAAGCGTCAGGCCTTTCGATGCTTGGTGATGAGGTCGAAGCGGGAAAGCAGTTGCGTGAAGCTGAACAGTACAAGCGTCGCCGCGAGATAGATAACATGATAAGTGACCTTCGCGGACAAATAGACGATAAAAAAACGCAATTTGCCGTTGCGGCTCCGGGTGCTGGAAGAGATCAATTGAAACATGACATAGAACATCTCTCTAAAGAAATAGAAGAGTTGGAAGAAGAGAAATCAAGATATTATTATACTCCGACCGGCGCGATGCGCGCGGGCGCGCGGGCGATTGGGAGACCATTAATGGGAAGAATCGCCAACGCCTCTTCCGGCTGGAATATCAACAGCGTGCAGGCCATGCATCCCCTTGCCCGGAGTCGTGTGAACAAGGCGAGAAAGGAGCTCCGGAAAGAAGGCGACGAAATGTTTCACGATATCAAAAAAGCTACGCAAGACGAGATTGACAAGGAGACGAAACGTCTAAATGCTGCAAGGAAAAATTACGAAGAGAAGCTTCACGAGGCGGAGAACAGGTTGAGCGGCGCGGGTTCGCACGGCGCCAGTTTCTTGAATACCATAGCCGGTCTTCCTGCAGGAGATAAGGTAAGTGAGATGTCAAGTGCTCTTGGAGCTCTTCCGGGAGGTATGCGGGGCGATAGGATAATAGCTGAAGTACTGAGGGAAAAATTCAAGGAACTTGAGGATGCCCAGAAGCGCGTTGATGCGCTCAGGAGCGAGAATCTGGTTTTACGAGGGATCGAGGCGCTGGAAAAAAAACTTAACGTTAAGGCCGAGGAGCTCATAAAGGAGAATGCTCTTCAGGGCATAGAAGCGGCGGAACAGATACTTCACAAGGAACGGGACATACTTATGTTCAAGTACCGTGCCCAATACCAAAATAACATTATGAGAGGTGTCGCCAAGTTACGTATGTTCGCAAGAAATACTGCAATGGGCACCATGACATGGGGGGACGTGTGGCTCACGTTCTGGTACAATATCCGTGATTTCCTGTTCGGTCCGTGGATATGGGGTAGCCTTGTTGTCATGCTTGAATGGATGCTCGTGGGCAGCTACATATCGCAGATAGCGCCTAACGCGCTTTACTTTGTTGCGCCGATAGGAATGGGCGGCCTTACGTTGCTTCTTAACATAGAAGGCTCAATGTCAAGGCCATGGGACTGGCTCACGCATTTTGTTTCCGGCATGCTCATAGGTTTCAGTGCCGTCATAATGGCCGTGGCCGTGATAACGCCGGAAGACATGGCGGGCTGGGACAACAGGGAATGGTTCCAGTTCTGGTTCATATGGGGCGGCGCCACGATGTTCATAGGCATATTCAGCTTTTACAATACAGGCGGCTTCCTCTTTGTATTCCAGCTCTCGGTCCTGATAATGCTGTTCGGATGGTTTGCCCTCGGACCGTATAGAGGGGTGTATGCGGAGATCGTAGATCAGATACGGGCGCCTATCCTATTCGTCTATAATTCCTTCCGTGACGCTTTTACTGACGTATGGCTTCTAGCGACAAACCCGCAGGAATATTTCGCAAGGCAACAGCTCAAGAATGTCCGTGCGGCACAGGGCGTGAGCCTGCCTGACGGCGTAGAAATAGAAAGAATAGACTTGCAGCCGCCAAACCCTGCACTCTCCGAGAAAGGCGGCGTCAAGCAGTCGTTCTCGGCTTCTCTTGAGATAAGAAACAAAGGAAAAGCCGATGCAAGGAACGTGGTTGCGTGGGTTGAGTGCGACGCATTCTGCACGACGGCAACCATAGGCAACATAGATTATGTCGGCTGGCTAAAGGACATAAAGAATGCCGATACAAGGAATCCGAACACAAAAATATCGCCTGAGTTGATAGCAGCAGCCAAGGCGGTGTCTGACAATGATCCGAAACAAGCTGAAGAATTTCTCAAAGGCTCGGGTCTCATAGAAGAAACAGTAGATAGCCCGGGGCCTTTTGTCAGGGCCGGAGGGGCCACTCTCAAGGCAGCAGCCGATGTCACGACAGAAATAATAAAATCCCCGCAATGGATAGGGGCAAGCATAGATGCCCTTAAGGAAATCCGGGACAAGGGAAGCATGCATGCAAAGTCTCAGGCTGTGGGTTTCAAGGTCCGTGATGCCATGCGTCCAAGCGAGGCGGTAGTGCAGACCATCACGAATATCGGCTCGCACGAAATAAGCCCTGAGAGCAAGGCATATCTTTTGGTGTCTTCGCTCAAGGCTCATGTCGAATACGATTACTCGGCATCGTCAACTCTTGCGGTCAAGGTTGCGTCAAACGAGGAATACAACCAGGTCCTGCGCGACGGGCTTCTTGAAAACGTAGTTGCAAGAGGCAGTCCGACCACCGCGCAAATATCGCTAAGCGTAGGAAGGCAGCCTCTGAAAGCAGGGCAGCAATACGATCTTGTCGTATCCGTAATCAACACGAGGCCCGACGGCCACGTTTATCTTGATTCCACAACGCCGATAAACATATCAATTCCTGCGTCAATGGCTACAAGTTTGTCATGCCTGACTTTGGACGGCGAGTATACACCTGCTACTCCTGATACGAAAGAAGGTGCCTATAAAATATCTTACGCGCCTGGCGCAAACGTAGACATAAAGCCAAGCAAATTCTCTTCATTATTCGCGTTTACGTGCAAGTTTACAACGCCTGCCACGATAGACGCAGTAAAGACCGGTCTTATAACAGCAAAGCTTGATACATACAGGTTCAGGACAACAAAAGACATCAACGTCCGCTACTCGCCGCCTGTCGGAGTTTCCGGACTCTTGGACAAGGGCGTAGTGATACAGGATAGCGTGACAACAACACTGCCTTCTGCGTCTTCATCGCCGGTTGTCATCGGTTAGAAGAATTAAACGCCCATGGCGAGCCTGAAGAAATTTCTCAGTCCCGGACCCAGACCGAGGATAAGCACTATGAGCTTGAAGAGAGTTCTCTTGTTATTGTCGGCCACTTCCTTGTCTATATAGTATAGGGCGGCAGGCACGACAGCGAGCTTAAGCATGAACATGGATGCAGGGCCGAATATGGAAATGACAAAGCGCGGCAGGAAATGCTGCTCAAAATAATCGTAGAACTGCAGGGCCGTGAATGTCGTGGAAGCGTCAAAAAGATGGGCAGATATTATCGCTGCGTTCTCCTTAGTCAGGAATTTCAATTGTGCATATTTGGGCGCAAGATACTTGTGTGCGCCGAACACTAGAACTGCAAAGAGTGCTGCAACGGACAGCATCATGCCAACAGCGAATAAATCCTTGATATTAGGTATTAACACAGAGAGCAAAGCAAGAATAAAAACGGCTCCGATGGAAAACATGATTTTGTCATACGGGACTCGGGAAGGCTTGGAAAGAACGATGGATATAGCCAGGGCCGTGCTTGCAATAAGGAACATCGTGACATATATGACCGGGGACACCAAGAGCATGTTTCTTGGTCCTTCTGACGTCATGACCGTGAAAAGGCCCAAGGACATATTTTGTGATTCCAGAAGATCCTCGAAGGCCCTTAACATGGCCCCTGCGAATATATACGGCACAAGAGCAGTGAGAAGCCTCTGGTCCATGGGGATTCCACGCGATTTCAAAAGATGATAGATGCCTATGGCAGCTGCTATGAGCATTATCCCGTAGGTTGCGGTATTCACAGGATTGTAGCCGGTGTTGTAAACTACCGGATCAATGTACCATTTCTGTATGAATTCGGAGAGCATAAGGTTTTTTATGCAGGGAAGATAAATAAGCCTATGCTTAAAACGGGGGCATTTCTATTGCTTGTCATTCTTGCCGCCGGTTGCACGGGGTTAGGGCCGGATTTCGGCAGCAGCGAAATCAAGGTCAGCAAGCCTGTTACAGAGGGTTCGAGCAACATAGCAGTGATCAGGGATATCAATACGATACCCACATCTCCCGTGCTTCCAAGCGATCAAGTTGATGTTTCTTTCATAGTGGAAAATACCGACTCCCAGGAAAGTCTCAAAGGCATGACAGTGGAACTCTATGATGCTGCGAGCTTCTACAACGGGGACACGGCCCCGGCCCAAAAAGGGCATTATGGAAAATTATGTAATATTCATGATGTCTTATGCTTACCCGAAGGCTCAAGCTGCAGTGCAGAAAAATGCGAATTGAGCAATCTTGCCCCGGGAGGCCAGAAGCTTATAAATTACAAGCTTCTGGCACCGTCCGAAAGTTCGATATTGGGCCTTTCAACGGACATGGAGCTTCGCTTTGCAGTCGAGCATGATTTCACGGCAAAGACGACATACAGGCCCGTCGTAGTCAATGCGGACGAGATCAAGGCGCTCCAACGAGCAGGACAACAAGTTTCCATTGAGGCGCCTACAAGCATCGGAAGCGGCCCGGTGAAGCTGGACGTTTCGCTCAAGAACAGGGATTTCATATTGAACAAAAACAGGGCGACCTTTGAAGTGCGGGCAAGGCATACAGGGAGCGGCAGGCTCTCCGGCAACGTCATAGAGGCCGGAAAGCTCGAAGTGAAGTTTATTGGATTTTCGTGCGATGAATTTGAAGAGCCGGTAGGCATCGCATTCAAAGCCGCGCCGGAAGGCAATGACTGCAAGTTCACAAACACCGAAAACGCAGAGTTCTTCAGGCAGGGCTTGTCCGTGCCGATGCTGTTCATCATGAAAGGCGTTGACATCGGCACGGTTCCCCAAAGATCATACGAGGTCGCCGCAACTGCAGATTATACATACAGGCTGACGGGCGTGGTGCCGATAACCGTGAAGCCCGCCGAGATATAGGTGAATCGATGAAGTATCTTGTCGCTGCAATACTATTTTTATGCGGCTGCGTTTCTGTCACATCGCCGCAGTCAGTGAACATGCTTTCCATAGACGTATCGCCGTCCGACGTCTTTGCAGGCGGCACGGCGACTGCAACACTTGAATTCCGCAATCCGGGAGGGACTGATATACGAAATGTAAAGATGTCGATTTTCAACGCCGGCGCGCTTACGCCGCAGGAATGCGACTTCGGGACGGGCCAGACGTTGCAGGACTTTCCGCCCCGGGGCGCCCTTTCGGTTTCGCGCAATCCGGACAGAGGAGCCGTGATTCTCGCGGCAACAGGACGCGATGACAAGGCCGTAAGCAGGGTCGGCGTCAATTTCGACGGTAGCTGGCATTATTGTTACTGCGACGGGTCTGGTTCTCCTGCATGTTCATTGTCAAGCGGAGAAACGTGCAGCAACGAATGGGAAATATCGGCGAGAGACGGCGCTATTTATTATATCAGCGTGCTTGACGACGCAGGGCAAAGCAGCAGTGCCAGCGGCGCGATAACGGAAGGCACAAGCGTCACGCCGGCCGGAACTCAGGATATCGTTGTAGATAATGTCAAGGCCGGCTCGTTTGCCGTCAGGACATGCTCGCTAAAAGCGCCTGAAACGATAGAAAGCAATGTAATAACCACGGCAGTCGAAGGCAATGCCAAGTTTTCCAGCACGCTCTTGGGGAGCGAGACAGTTTCAATGATCAGCGAGGAAGAATACCGCATAAGGCAGGCCAAAGGCGAAGTGATTCAGTCGAGCCGCGTCTCTACGCCATCAGACGGCCGCCTTCAGGCTGCGGTCAGCTTCAGCGAGCCGATGCCGGTCATAGCGCGCCCAGACAAGAAGGCTTACATGTACATAGACATTTCCAACGTGGGAGGGGGGAGGATTCCTTCGATAGAAAAAGGAAGCATAACTTTGCAGGAAGCCGGCGAACAGATAGTCGATAAAAGTTGCGTGGACCAGAAGTTCTATATACAGGGCACGGCGTTCCCGAAGATAGCCTGCGAGATCAGCATGCCCGGCGATATAAACTATTTAGACGCCCACTCCATAATACTAAGCATAGATTACGATTATGAAATCCGTGCGTCAAAGGACGTGCAAGTAAGAAGGTGAATATATGTCTGCGATCAGGAGTCTGTTTTTCATTATCATGGTAATCCTCGCGGCAGGCTGCGCAGGCACGTCGCGCCCGGTGATTGTTTCGGCCAGCGACGGCCTCCAGATAAATGATTTTTCTGCCGACGTGACTGACGTATTTTCCAGCGAGTTGGTAAGGCTGAACGTTGAAGTCGAGAACGTCGGCGGCACGACCGCTCAAAACGTCAATGCTGTCCTGTTCGGAAGCATAAAATCATGGACAGCCGTAACCCCTTCAGGGATGCAGAGTGTGGCTCCTGCCATGACGCCTCCCCTGCAGGGCTCCGGCTCGCCGGGCGATATGAGCAAGCGTATATGGACGATGACAGCCCCTTATCTTCCGCAGGGGCTTTCGCAGGATTATCCCGTCGGCGTGAGAGTAGGCTACGACTATACGACGACTTCCATAACGTCCTTCGACGTCGTGAGCTACGACCAGTTCGACCTTCTGAGGAAGAAAGGCGAGTTTGTCCAGGTGGATACGAAGTCCAAAAATTCCAACGCGCCGGTAAAGATAGAACTGGCAGGGTCTTCGCCGATGAGGCCGCGGGTCAGATGCGTCGAAGCTTCTGCCGAAGATTGCATATCCGAAACGATGACTCTTACGCTGGCGAACGTGGGCTCCGGGGTGCCGTTCCGCAAAGGCACGGACCTTGGAAACCCGGTATCTGAAGACATAGGGGTTGTTTTGATAGGGATAAGGACAAGCTCAGGAAAGCTGGAATGCGACACCGGGGTGAAACCCGACAGCGCTTCTGACACCGTAAAAATCGTTTCTTCCGGTCTCGATGCCCAGCCCGATAAAAAGGATCTCAGGCTGGCGAGGGGATTTGGGTCCGTAAGGATACCATGCAGTTTCACGATGAAAGCCGGCGAGATAACATCCGGCGTGCCCAAAGACACGGTAACGGCAGAAATCGTGGCGGACTATTCCTATGCCATAGACGGCATCCTGAACATAAAGGTTACAAGCAACGAATAGGTCACTTGATTTCTGGGCCACGCCGCAAAGCGGCGACGGCCCGGCAGAAGAAACTGAAAGCAGAATAGATTTTCTCTGGCTGATCTACCGGGAAGAGCCGCCTGCAGTGAGCCAGCCCGGCCAGATACAGATAAAATTCGGGCACGGCAACTGATTAAAACTATTTAAGCCGGCCAGCTTAATAAGTAATAATATTTGCGTTGGGTGTATAGATGAAAAACTTGTCCGTCATTGTTGTTCTTGGTTTCGTACTTCTTGTAGCGGGCTGCGCAGGCACGTCGCGCCCGGTGACTGTTTCGGCCAGCGACGGCCTGCAGATAAAGGAATTTTCCGCGGACCGCGCGGACATATTCTCGAGCGAGACCGTGGTCCTTGACCTGGAGGTCGAGAACGTCGGCGGCACGAAAGCGGAGAACGTCGTGGCAAAACTCTTCGGCGGGATTTCGGGCTGGGGAGGCGATGCCACGGCAGAAAAGACGATGGGCAGGGGTTCCGGCAACGCCTTATCCGCGCCAACGGCTGACCAGAATATTCCCGGCGACTTCAACAGGAAGACGTGGACAGTCAAGGCTCCAGACCTCGCGCAGGGTCTGATACAGACGTATGACCTTGGCATGAGAGTAAGGTATGATTATAGTACCACGTCTATAACGCCGATCGACGTAATAAGCTACGACCAATTCGATCTTTTGAGAAGGCAGGGCAGCTTCACTCAGGGCCTGACAGTAACGCAGAATTCCAACGGCCCAATAAAGATATCCCTTGAGGGTCGCGCGCCCATGAGGCCCGATTCTCCGGGCGGGAGCGTGGAAGAATCTCTTATACTTACCATAACGAACGTAGGCACAGGCGTGACTTTCAGGGACACAGGAACCGCCAATGATTTCCCGACGCAGGTTTCGCTTGGAAGGGTGACATTTGCGATAGAAACAAGCAAAGGGAATGATGCATTGAAATGCGACATTGGTGACGGAGCCCTTGTCAACACGGGCACCGTGACCCTGAGGCGCGGGGTTGAAGAGGTAAGGATACCATGCATCCTGCGCATAGATGCCGGCAAGGTAAGCGCCGGCGTTCCGAAAGAAACGATGACCGCGACGATAACAGCGGGATATTCTTATGCAATTGACGGCATGGCACCAGTAAAAGTGACCTCCATACGCGACACGGTTGCAGGCCTGCCCGGGACGCCTTCCGGCGGCGCGACCACGACGACTGTGCCGGGAGGAACGACGACTACGACAGTCCCTGACGATACGGGGCCTGTGATGGGAGCGATATTGCCGTTGTTTTCGTCTGAAGGGAACCCCCAGTATTATATGATTCAAGGTGTTTATGATCCTGACAGCGGAGTGCGGGAATGCACTATTACAGACCCATCAGGAAATAGCTTCGCAATGACCAAACAGGGAAGTGCCAACTGTAAAGGCAGCAATGCGAATGATAAGTGCGACTTTATAAAAGTAGTCACATTCCCTGCCGGAGAAATATTGCCTTTGACGGTAACGTGTACTAACGGCGCCGGTAAAACGAGCCCACAAGACGGGAGAATAATGCAGCTATCCGCAGCCACGCTAAGCACCGATGTCGCCCCGGCAACAGATACTACAGCTCCGTCCTCGGGAAAACTCATAACGAATTATGTGTATAACGGCAGGTCTGCGACCCTTATAATTGACGGCATTCAGGATAGACAAAGCGGCATAGATCCAAATTCCTGCAAGCTTATGTTGCCTGGAGACGGCAATGTCATTGTAGGGCAAGTGAACCTGCAGGGACCGTTGCCGTGCCAGAGCTACGCCTGCAGTGGAACGGTTAATTATGTGCCTAGCACCGACAGCAGCGGCAATCCGATCAGCATGAACGGCCCCCATGAATACAAAGTTGTGTGCACAAACAGAGCAGGAACAGTCAGGACATTAGAAACTGCAGATTCGTCAATAATTTACTTTTCTAATTTATAGGTAGCGCTTTAGCCCGTTATTCTTTTCCTCTTCAATGACGGGCTTCCCGTAAACGCCGTCGTATCCGGGAATCACTTTTATCCCGCCTTCGCGGTTTTTCAATATCATATTCGCGAGCCTTTCGTTCGCGGCCTTCTGCAGTTCTTCCTTTGGCGCGTTCAAGAGGATGTTCATCTCGTTGCCGAACTTGCTTATGAGAAGTTCGTAAAGCGTCTGGACCTTCTTGCTAAGGGGCGCCTGCCCGACTGAAAGGCCGACGACCTCTGTCAATGGCAGCAGGGTCTTGAAGCCCGGGGCTCCGCGAGGCACGAAGCCCGGCGGCCTGTCGGGGCTTGCCAGTTGTTCCACGCGGTTCAGGACGCCGATGGTGAGGGGCTTCCCGCATTTCGGGCACATGCCCTTGTGCTTTGCCGTCTCTTTCGGTTCCATAGAAATGTCGCAATCGCGGTGGCCGTCAAGATGATATTTTCCGTAATCCGGAGCGACTTCTATGGTATACGAGAGCCCCTCTCTTGTTCTTATGGCATTCAAGAGATGCTTATAGTCCGTTTTCTTGAGCTCCATAGCATTGGCTTCCCTGCCCAAGCGGTATGGCTGCGGCGAATGGGAATCGCTGTTCGACAGGAGCGTTACGTTATCCAGGAACGGGCAGCGCCAGTTCATTAACGGGTCGCTTGAAAGGCCGGTTTCTATTGCATGTATGTATTTTGCCTTGTCCTGAAAGCACGCCTTGAGCGAATCAAAGCCGCTCATGGAGCCGAAGACGCCGAACCAGGGAGTCCAACAATGCGCCGGGATTATCTCTATGTCCTTTGATATGGGCATCAAGCTCTCGACAAGTTCTATCGACGAGAACCCGAATATCGGGCGGCCGTCGTAGTCCAGCCGTCCTTTGGATGCAAGTAATTCGTTTATCTGCGCCACCGTATCAAGGTCGGGCGCAAGAAGCATATGATGTATCCTTCTGCCTTTCCCGTCTTGCGTGTAGATAAGGGATATTTCGTTGCTCAGAACGAAATTCATGCCGTTATAGTCATACATGCCGTCGCCGGAACCGGCAAGCTTCGCTTTCAGTTCCTTGAACCATAACGGATGGGAGAAGTCGCCTGTCCCGATGATGCCGAGCCCTTTTTCCCTGCCTTTCTGTGCGAGCACTTCCAGCGTCATGTTCTTGGAAACCGCGCGGGAATAAGGCGAATGGATGTGCAGGTCTGCAAACAGAGGCATAAAGCATAAATGCATTGGGTTCATTTAATGTTATGCTCCTCGGCCGCAATGACATCATTTCTTACGTCGCAAAAGGCATTCTCGTGCAGGACATGCTCGACCAGGAAAAGCAGATTCAGTCTTGTGGCACGGATTTGACCGTAGGCAAAGTTTTTATACTTGAAGGGAAAGGAGTGCTTGACTTTACCAACGAAAAGCGAAAGTTGCCGGAATACAAGGAATTACCCTCTGTCAATGGCATATGGAATCTTTCACCGGGCATGTACCATTTTGCCATGAACGAAAAAATCGTGCTCCCCAAAAACATAGCCGGTCTTCTGCTTCCCCGCTCCTCTGCGCTGACGTGCGGGGTTGAAGTCCATACCGCAGTGTGGGATCCGGGTTACGAGGGCAGGAGCTTCATCCACGTCAGCCTTGTCCGTGAAGTGGAAATACACAAGAACGCCAAGGTCGCCCAGATGATATTCTTCGACCTTGGGAAAGAAACCGCCGCATACAGCGGCATATACAAGAACGAAGACATAATAAAATTCGCCAAGCGGGGCGGACAGGAAGGCCAGGAGGATTCCGAGTGAATCGGATGATTAATGTCAAATCAGGAAAAGACGTCCTGACCGTAAAAGACTGCCGTTCCTTGCTCCGCGCGGCCCGCGGCTTGATGTTCGATTCTTTGAATCACGACGGGGCTATGATTTTAGGCGGTAACATCTGGATGCCTTTTGTAAAGAAGCCCTTGTGGCTCGTTTTTCTCGATGGAAATCTAAGCGTGACGTCGATTCAATATGCAATTCCAATTGCGCTTGATCCAAAAACGTGGAAAACTTACTCTGACGGCAAGGCAAAATACTGCCTTGAGCTTGTGAGGAGGCCTTCCGTAGCCGAAGGAATGCGGATTAAAATATTGCCGTAGAAGTCTTATGGTGCGGTTGATTGGTATATTTAACGCACAACGGGCCCGTGGTCTAGCGGTTATCTGCAAAGGCGATCTTTGAAGATTCTGCCGCTAACGCAGACCGCGAATGACGCATCCTTGACGTGGATGAAGCCAGCGGTTCAAATCCGCTCGGGCCCATTAAGGGATATAGATAACTGCAAAAGTTAGATGATATATGTTAGCAGTTATCTATATATTGCCCCGTTGGTGCGAATTATAGGGACAAGCAGGGAAAAAATGTTTAGCAATATGAATACGGGATTTCTATTACCATTTCTGTTGATAATCCTGACGCTCGGTTGCACCCAACGCTCTGTGAGCGATTCTGCCGAATACGTCAAGAGCATAGATCTCAATTTTACCTCGGAACCTTCGATGGGAAACGAGGTCGCCTTGAATTTTTCATATAAGCCGCTGAACGAAAGCTCGGGATATCCCCAACCGGTTAATGTATTGATGAATATAAGTGTACCTCGCGGGTTAGTTTTGTTGGATGGACAGTTGACGAAACAATTTGAGGGTCGACAAGAATCGTATGAAATAACCCCCGTGCTGAATGTCAGTGGGCCTTTGGATGGCTACGTCGAAGGCATCCTTACCGTCAAATATGGCAAGCGGTATGAGCGGATATACTATAGGTATTTGAAAGTCCGCGTAGATGGATGGGGAGCGTCCGTTCAAAGCGTTCCCCGTATCCCATCAAATCCGTCATTCCCGTTCAAATCCGGCGAAGGAGTTTGACTGCTCATATTTAAGCGTTAAATAAAATAGCAGGGATATTCTTCATGGGAACTATGCCGTCCTCGGACGCAGAATGGAAGAAGAAGCTCTCTGCAGAGCAATATCGTATTCTCAGGGAAAAAGGCACAGAAGCGCCGTTCACAGGCAAGCTTCTGAAGAACAAGGAAAAGGGTGCTTATTTGTGCAAAGGCTGCGGCACGGAATTATTTTCCTATGAAACCAAATTTGAATCAGGAACAGGCTGGCCAAGTTTTTATGACGCAAAGAACGTTCAACTGAGAGAAGATGACAGCCACGGCATGCGCAGAACAGAAGTCCTATGCAAGAAATGCGGCGGGCACCTTGGGCATGTTTTTGATGATGGCCCACAGCCTACGGGCAAACGTTTCTGCATAAATTCGGCGGCGCTGGAGTTTCGGAAGAAATAGCGTCATTATTTGTATACGTTTCTTCTGTGACCTATTTCTATGGCCATTATTATCAATAGCTCGTTCTTGATGTCAAGAATTAGTCTATAATCGCCTACACGAAATCTGTAGTAGGGGAATCCAGTTAATTTTCTTATGAATTCATACGGTCTTACTCTTATTCTCTCCAAGGAAGAAATGATGCGTTCCTGCAGATTTTTTTCGAGTTTGTCGAGTTGTTTTTCTGCTAAAACGGAAAAAGCTATAGTGTAACTCATAGTGCTTTTTCCTTCTTTATCTGTTCAAGTCTCTTGAATTTGCCTTCCTTGAACCATTTTTCAGAATTTTTTTCATACTCTTGTATGTGGCGTTTGGTTTCCTCGGAAAGTTCGAGAGAATCCTCTACCAAATCCCATATGACGTCTTCATAACTCTCTCCTTTGAATAATTTCCTCTGTATGAGTTGATCCTGAAGACTTTCACTTATTTGTATCGTCGTTGTCATAGACATCTATAGTAAGCTATAGTATTTAAAGCTTTATTTCTTTTTCGACAAAATCAGAGAATGAAAGCAATCATAGTTCACGGCTGGGACGGCCGCCCTGACACAGGCTGGTTCCCGTGGCTCAAATCGGAGCTGGAAAAGCGGGGCTTTGAAGTCAGCGTCCCCCAGTTGCCTGACGCAGGCAAACCGCGCATCGAAAAATGGGTTCCGGTACTTGCAAAGGCAGCCGGTGCCGTGGACGGAAATACTTATTTCATAGGCCACAGCATGGGCTGCCAGACCATAGTCAGGTATCTTGCGTCCATTGACGTCAAAGTCGGCGGCGCGGTTTTCGTTGGCGGATTCTTTTTGCGTCTTACAGGACTCGAGGACGATGCGGACGTGCAGGAAACCGACAGGCTCTGGCTCACCACGCCCGTGGATTTCGCGAAGGCGCGGGCACGCATGAAAAAAAGCGTTGCGATATTCTCCGACAACGACCCGTACGTGCCGCTTGATAACCAGAACGACTTCAGGGAGAAGCTCGATTCGGAAATAATCATAGAGCATAACAAGGGGCACTTCACCGAAGGCGATGGGGTTTTCGAGGTTCCGGCGGTACTGGATGCCGTGCTTAGGATTTCGGGGAAGAAGTAAATCATTTTACAACCCGCATATCGAAAGCCATCCGCCTTGGCGGGTGGATGAGACAATGGCGGGTTCGTGCTGCTTCTAATCGCAAGAGAATGTTCTAAAGCGGGGAAAAGAAGAACGGATGGAGCAAACCTGTCCGCCAAAATTCATGGAATTCTCCAGTCCGCAACGCCCGCCACTTTAGTGGCGGGATGCTTTACTCTGTTGCATAAATATCAGGTAGCTCAAGCTAACTGGATTTTTATGCGTGCAATTCCCCGTACGCTTTCATCCTATCGTATGCCCAGAACTTTCTTTTCACTTCGTTGAAGGCGTTTTCGATATTGTGCGATCGTGTTTGTTCGCCGAATTTGCGCTTGGCTGCGGAAAAGATGCCTTCAGTGCCGTTCCACCGGAGGCCGTATTGGCGCTTGCGCGCCCATTGCCTGTAGCCTTTCCTTATTGCCGTAATCTCGCGATTGTGCAGGCAATCGCCTTCTTCCAGCACGGCGTTCTTGCGCGGCTTGATAGCGGGCTCTATGCCGTTCTTTTCAAGGAAAGCGAATAATTTGTGCGTGTCGTATGAGCCGTCACCGAAGAACTTGTCAACATCAATTCCTTTGAGCATCAAGGATTCCATGTGCACGGTCGCAACTTCCGGCTCCGAGGGCAGCTCGCCTTCAATCCCGACTTCGCAATCAATCATTTTCTTCCTTATCGGATCCGCTGAAATCACGACTTTTATGTACTTCCTGCGCTTGCCGTACATGCGGGCGCGGTACTCGCCCACATACTCGAATTTCATGCCCGAGGCGTCCGTTGAAACGCAACAACTGCCGCTCTGCGGCAGTTCAAACTTCACGACCATGCGGTTCACGCACCTGCAAACATTGGAATAATCGCTTGCCTGCGGCAACTCGCTGAATTCAACAAGCTTTCGCAAAACGCCTTCAAGGCCCCGATAGTCAATCCATTGGTGCAGCGGCGCAAGGAACTTCATCATGGAGTCCGGATACTCATAACGCGCTCCCACTTTGCCATCGTTCATTTCCTCCAGTTCGCTATTCCATGATTTCACCCACTCGCAATCAAGGAGAAACTTGCCCCGTACAACGAGCTTCTCGTTGTACTTTCGCCAGTCACGATAGTCCTTGAATTTCTTGCCCCAACGCTTGCGCTCTATCATTTCAACACCTCTATACTGATTTATAATTAATCAGTATAGTATAAATACTTGCGTGAACATAAATATTTTATGCCGAAGAAACTGGTTTGTTACTCGCTGCGAAAGCTAACAGCCGTGCAAAGGATGAAATTCCAAAGAGAACTCTACGGCTTCAAAGACATATCAAACAACGGAAAATACACCTATCGTAGGCAAGGAATCATGAACTCTATTAAGTATGAAAAAATCCATTATAGCGGCCTGCGAGTGCCCGAAAAAGACCTAGAAAAAGTGCTCAAAGTTCTGAAGAAGCACAAAGCCGAAATTCACGTTTCTGGCATGAAAATCAATTAATTATGCAACAAAGCAATCCACATACATAGGAAATATAATAGCTTCAAATGACACGGAACGGAAATGGGCATTCATGATGTCTGAAGGTGGAATAAATATATTCGACCGGTTTGAAGAATGCCATTATTCAAAGGACACTCTGCTGGATGCGGGAAAATTGAGAACGATATTTGGAGACGAATCATATCTTGGGTTTGAGGTGGAGGAAAACGCAAAAATCCGGCTCATCACGCCGCTTGACGTGGCGTGGTTCGCGGCAATCGTAAGCTTTACGGGGTATCTCTTTTCGTGCGCGATACTATGGGTGCACAGGAAAAACCGCGCGCTGAATGGCACGGGCAGAGCGGTTTATCCAGCAATGGCGGCGCTCTTTGTGCCGGTATTCTATGCGTCAGTTGCGGTCGCGGGTTATGAACATATGAGGCTGTTGTTTCTCTTATCGCTGGCGTTGGCATACGGCGGAGCCACATGCATGTGGATGATTTACAGTACTGAAAGAGAAGTGCTGATATTGAAGAAGGTGCGCAAAGTGAAAAAACGCTGACGCGGAATATCACTGTTTTTTTGGTCCGAGGTCGCGCGCTTTCTGCGTTAGTTCTTATCCGGCCAGCGTGCTCCTTACAAGTACGCCGTTAGCCCAATAAAGCCCGGTTTCCCCGGAAGGTAGTATGTCGTATGTATAACCGCCCGCATACGGCACAAGTTCGGTGCTTACTGCGCGCGAGCCGTCAATCGCATCGCCCGATTGTATGTCTCCTAGCAACCTGCCGTCTGATAACGGATGCCCCGGAGACGCAAGCAATTCGCGACCGTCCGCAAGCACAAGATGGACAACTTTATGATCGCCCGGAACCTTCACTTTTCCGGCTTTGATAATAGAAGATAGCTGCCTGTTGCCTTCGCCATCTGCTGTCCATATGGTCATGCCCTCTTTCAGTTCTGTTACAGCAACCGGGCCGTCCGGCGTATCAATGAGCGTATCGGCAGAAAGACATATAGGGCAGACTCCGTAGCCCGGATCCCGTTCGGTTTTCAAGAATACTGCGGAGTCGCCGTCTATTTCTATCAGCTTCAAAGTTATTATACAGCCGTCGCTTACGGTATCCCCGATTCGCAGCGTCACAGGTTTGCCGTCTGGAGAAGATATAGGATAACTAACGAATCGCAGTCCTTCCACGTTATCTGGATGAATCTTTTGAACCTCGAAAGGCCCACTTCTCTGACCGTCCTTCAGCGTTATCTTTTCGGTGTTATTCCAGAATGCGGAAAAACCTATTACCGCGATAACTACAATAGTAATTACCGCCAATACAATTTTTCTGTCCATACACAATAGTTTATAACCATTTATATAAAGATTATGAATTGTTAGGGCTCGTAGTCTAGCTTGGTAGGATCCGTGCTTTGGGAAAACTCTGATCAAGAGTTTAGAAATAGCATGAGACCCCGGTTCAAATCCGGGCGAGCCCATCATCGGAAGGTGGTATATACAAGAATAGGAAAATTGAACGGTTTTATAGATACTCTATATAATATAAATCTTATGGATAGTCCGTTGAAAATAAACTATGGTGATTTTTACAGATTTGCATTATGCTCCAATCCATTGAATCAAAGATTTATAATATATGTAATGAAGTTTTTTGTAATATTAACGACAGGAGGGTAATTCATCAACTTTTACAAACAAAAATATATCAATTAGCTCAAGACTTTAATTATAAAGCTTGGAGAGAATTCCGTATTCCTAATGTAAGAGACGATGGCAGGGACGGTTTAATAGATGTTGTATGGTTCAAAGTCATGAAGCCGTTCATAGCATTTGAAATTGATTCTTCGTTCAGGTCTAAGTCCATTAAGAAGCTTTTAGCAATCAGTGCTCCTTATAAATTTTGGATTTACTATGGTCATGAAAACAGAGAAAGCCTTACTCCCAAAGAGATAAACTTAATTTATGCGCATAGATATAAGAGAAAATCTTGTAGAAAATGCTTGTAGAAGTGCAGAGTCCCAATTTAATTCTGCTTCCCGAAGAGCCATGATGAGGAAGTTGAGCAACAAGAAAATACAGAAAATGATTAAAATGAAGCTGTTGGAGAAGTCCAACGGACAGATAGCGAAGCATTTTGGCGTGACGACAAGGCGCGTGCAGCAGATATTCAGGTTCTATTGGAAAACCGGTGCTATAATTATCATGGTCCTGCCTTGTCGGGACAGCCCTTGCTGAAGAGCAGATGAAGTCGGTGGATGCCACGGCATTGATTGGCGCAGAGGAGCCAACGCAGGGATACGCATTCGCAGTGGGTGCTGGAAGCTACGCCGCGCAAGCAAGGCCGAACGTCTATTCTCCAGGCTTGCCGAATCTGAATACGCCCTTAAAGAACGGGAGAGCATATTCTCGGCGGTGTTCGGCATCAGGGAGAAGAAGGTTTATTGTTGATGCGGTGTTTTTAAAATTTGCCGGCATTGTCTTCTTTGATATGTATGGCTGTTTTGTCAAACAACGATGTATTGGATGAAATCCGGCAAGGCAATATTTCCATAGAAGGATTCAACGAAAACCGTCTGGGGCCTGATTCTTATGACGTTTCTATTGATACGGACAGCTTGTACGAAATAACAGACCGCAGGACAGCAGGATATATAATCGATGTTCAAAGAAGCCTTGTTTCGTTGGGCATCGAAGTCCCTCATAGTATGCCTTCGCTGGCCGGCCTTGGAAAGAGGGACGCAAGAAGAAAGGTAAGGGGCAATCTAAGGCCGGGAAACGTGTACATGGCCCCGGTGGCACAACGAATCAAAACGTCAGGCGGAATACACAGAAGGATAGTGCCAAAAAGCGGCCGCGCAAGAGACGGGCTATATGCATTTTCAATCGGAAACAGCGACATTGTGATAATATCTTACTGCGAGAACGGCATGCCCACGGGCCCTATCGCGCAATCCATATTTTATGAAGAAGGGACTGAAAGCCTTTCAAAGGAGGCGATGACAATCGCGGCGGAGAATGGCCATATCCTTCTGCCGGACTCGGTGAAAAAAGACGGCCATTACGACATACGGAACAGCGAAATGCAGGACGGGATAGTTCACTTTGCGTTCGGCGTTGACTTCAAGAGATATTCCGGAGGGTCGTTAAGCGACATAAACGACAGTAGTGCGATGTTTTCGGATAGAGGAAAGAACGGTTTCAATTTTGTGCTTGGCGTTACGCGCGAGAGGTTCGGGACAGGGAGCGGGCATATACTCTGGATGGTAGGCACGCAACCATATGACCATCCGAATGCCCCTCTATGCCATGCCAACGTAGCCCCGCAAGTCCATACCGTAGAAGTTTATCTGAGTCCTGATGAGGTATCGGCCATAAGAAGGAACATCAATTCGGGAAGAAACGCTTATGCAATTTCCGCGATAGGCTATGCGCTCAGGACTCCTGCGAGCTTGGCATACAACGGCAAATACAGCAGGCAGAACGGCGCAAAGCCCAGTATCGGCTGACCTGCCTCCTTTTAATCGTTTGCACCGTGAATTGAATCATGATAACGTGGCAGGATTTCGAGAACGTTGAGATGCGCGTCGGCACCGTAATAGATGTTCAAGACTTTCCCGAGGCGAATAAGCCGGCGTACAAATTGACGATTGACTTTGGCGATTGCGTCAAACGGTCAAGCATGCAGATAACTGCGTTATACAAAAAAGAAGAACTCGTAGGCAGGCAGGTCGTGTGCGTCACGAATTTCCCGCCCAAGCAGATAGCGAATTTCATGTCCGAGTGCCTGACAACCGGCTTTCTCACGGAACAAGGCGTCGTCCTCCTTCGGCCGGAAAGGAAAGTACCTAACGGCCTGAGGGTCATGTGATCCTGACCGCGTGGTTTATAAGCGTTGCCTGAAGAAAGAAATGTGATAGTGATGTCCCGCCAACCCAAGACGCTTTAAGAAAGCTGTTAGGTAGGGCTCTGAATCGCAACCAGAAAATAATCCTATTTTCAATAGCAGGCAGGGAAAAAGAAAGCCTTTATTCCGTTCTGACACGACTTTCCTCCACACACGGCATAGCGTTGTCAACGCTAAAGATGAATGCGCGGGTGCTGAAGAGCCTTGAGCTTATTTCATTCAACGGGCGCGTGGAACTGACACAGTCCGGCAAATTTGTAAAAACAATGATGGGTGATAACAATGGAGAGTGAACGCCTTCCTTGAAGCCAAGGAAGGCGTAAGGAACAGATACGGTCTCAGCAAGATTAAATTCCGCATTTACGACGTTACGAATGCGTTTTCGGGAACTGAATGCAACGTGTTAAAGAATGCCGATATGGTGTATCTTGGCAGGGTAGGGGAAGGGTTAGGTGTTCTTACTGCAATAGTAGGCGAGAACGTTTACCGGAACAGAGCAACGGACTATGCGACCGAATATTTGTCAAGGTTTCTCTCCAAGACAAACGAACTGCAGGGAAAAGAGAGATTCACGATATTCGGCGCAGAACTTAAGCCTGCGAGATGCGACTGGCATGCAGTCTCGGAAAGCCTTGTTTCGGACGCGCTAAGAAAGAGCGCTAAAGACTTTTACGTTTCTTCCGACAGAAGAAGGATAGACGGGGTTTCCGGCCTGAAAGGCATAACGCTTTACGAGATGCGCAGCGCGTGCGAAATGGCTTCGGCTGATTTGAGAAACGCCGACCTCATAGTGGTTTCCACGTCCGAAGGAGCGCTAAGAAACTTGGAGAGAAACGTGCAAAACCTATTAATGCAGTCGTGAAAAGGTGTTATGTATGTCAGAAGAAGGCGGGATGACGAAGAAGAGAAGCGAGGACTTCAGCAACTGGTATCTTGAGGTAGTCCGCAAAGGGGGGTTCATGGACCAGAGAACCCCGATAAAGGGCTTTGACGTGATAACGCCCTGGGGCTATTCCATATGGGAGATAATCCAAAAGGAGTTCGACGCCATGATAAAGCAGAAAGGCGTTCAGAATGCGTATTTCCCGCTGTTTATTCCCGAGAGCCTGATAAAGAAGGAAGAGGAGCATTTTGCAGGCTTCAGGGCGGAAGTCGCGAGGGTCACTGATGTCGGCGGCGAGAAGCTCGCCGATCCCCTCATCGTCAGGCCGACGTCTGAAATGATCATGTACTATATGTACAAGTTGTGGATACGCTCTTACAAGGATCTGCCGCTTAAAATCAATCAGTGGAACAACATCGTGCGCATAGACACCAAAGTGACGAAGCCCTTCATCCGCGGCCGCGAATTCCTCTGGCAGGAAGGTCATACCGCGCATGCGACAAAAGCCGATGCAGAGGAATTCCTTCACAAGATCATAGGGCTCTATTCAAATATGTACGAACTTTTTGCCATAGAAGGGCTGAAGCTTGTAAGGCCGCAGCACGACACGTTCCCGGGAGCGGGCTACACGGTCGTCTTCGATACGCTTGTTCAGGACGGCAAGGTCGTGCAGGGCCCTGGCTCGCATTTCCTCGCCCAGAAGTTCTCAAAAGCGCTTGACGTCTCTTTCACGGACGAAAAAGAACAGAAGCAGCACGTCTGGCAGACCTGCTGGGGCATGACGACAAGGCAGATAGGAATACTTCTTATGCACCACGGCGATGACAAGGGAGCGGTGCTGCCGCCCGGCGTTGCGCCTGTTCAGGTCGTCATAATACCTATCTTGTTCAAGGGCAAGGAAGAAATTGTGCTTGAAAAGGCCAGAGAAATAGCCAAGAAGCTGAAGGCGCGCGTTTATGTCGACGAGAGGAACCACACCGCAGGCTTCAAGTTCAACGAATGGGAACTTAAGGGCGTCCCTCTTCGTATAGAGATAGGGCCAAAGGATATTGAAGCCGGGCACATAACTGTTGTGCGAAGAGACACACGTGAGAAAATCCAGGTCAAGACGGTAACTGACGTTGAGAAGATGCTTGAGAAAATGCAGCATGACATGCTCGAAAAATCCCGGACATTCCTCAAGGAAAATATACGCGACGCAAAAAGCAAACAGGAAGCGATATCTGCCATGGCAAAGGGCGGCTTTGTGCGAATAAACTGGTGCGGCTCTGCTGAATGCGATAAATCCCTGAAGAAAGAAACCGGCGGCGAGATACGCGGCACACTCTGGGGCAAGAAAGAGCATGCCGCCGGCTCATGCATCTGTTGCGGCTCGCCTGCGAAGCACGTTGCCTACGCGGCGCGGGCTTACTAATAGTAATACTTAAGTAGGTTTTGTAAGTAATGGTTACATGAGAATAAGAGTATTATTCGCAATTTTGTTCATTATAGGGGTTTCTCTTGCCCAAGAAACACAAATTGACATTCCATTTCCTGGAAATTCTTATTCTATCATATTGAATAAAGATTGGTATATTCTTGGCGAAGCGGTCAACATAACATCTTCCGAAACAGTAACATATGTTCTGGATACAGAAACGGGTGCGTGGATAATAAACGGAAGCTTTGGTTTTATAGGTTCTGTCGCCGTTTCAGGGCCAAATACAACATTTACGTTACCTTTAAAGAACTCTGCGTTTGATCTATGCCTTTCTATCGATCCCACTCATAGAAGATGCACGAGGCAATATAAAGGAGGCTTTGTTCCAAGCGTTGCAGGAACATATACTGTTTCCAACGGAATGACATCGAAAACTTTCATAGTGCTAGAAAAAGCCTCCGCTGACGTATCAATCGAAAGAGTAGACTACACAATCAGAAAAGTTGAAGACAGTTACGTTGTCAATTTTACCGTGGCAATAACGAACAAGGGGAGTATGTCCTCCGACTATATTTTCAGTTATGAATTCGGTGACGGGATAGGAGGAGGCAGGACAGTCAACATGACATTAATGCCAGGAGAAATAGATATAGAGAAAATATCGCATCTCTATTACCCGGGTGAATATACTACGAAGTTCTTCGCTACAACCAGTGATGATTATGATCCGGCAAATAACGAATTCGAGAAGACGGTCGTAGCAAAGCTTCGGGATCTTGCTGTCACTGGGGTGAGAGTTGTAGGGGTCGTGAACAGGACAAACGGCAGCTCAGTGCAGATGGAAGTAGTCGTGAAAAATATTGGCCATGCCAAATCAGGTAGCTACAGTTTATGGAAAAGATTTGGCGATGAAGGAGTAATTATTATTCCAATGTTTAGTTTTCTGCCTTCGCCTACTGAAGCTTCTCTTGAGCCTGGCGAAACCAAAGGCTTTTTCTTTATCCATGATTATAAGTTCGGCGATTATAAGCCGGAGTTCGGCATAATAGTGCCTATATCTGTATGTGTGTTCCCTCTGGATGACGTTTCAGAATGCACTGTTAATGACGGCGATACATCTAACAACATAAAATCAATTCGTATGGTTGTTTCTAATGCTGCAACATCGGACCTTTTACATTTTGGCACTGCGGTTGTAACTGACAAATGGACCAGCGTTAAGTTCGCACGCAATTTCAGCGATCCTGTTATCATAGCAGGACCTGTTGGCATGAACGGCTCGCAGCCTGCACACGCCAGGATAAGAAATGTGACGCATGGCGAATTCGAGATAAAGGTTGAGGAATGGGACTATCTTGACGGGGTGCATATTGCCGAAAGAGTGCATTATATTGCTATGGAGCGTGGAGTGCATACAATCGTGACAGGCGTTGCCATAGAAGCAGGAGCATTATTGACAGGAAATAGGTTTAATGATACATTATTTTCCCGTTCATTCGGGAGCACGCCTGTAGTATTCACGCAGATGCAGACTTTCCATGGATCAAATGCGGCTGTGACAAGGAATGATGGCGTCACCAAAACAGGATTCCGAAGCATGGTACAGGAAGAGGAAGGTTCAAAAGACGGCGGATTCCATGCGGTTGAAAAGATGGGTTATATAGCAGCCGAGCCTGGAGTTTATATCATAGGTAGGGAAATTCTCGAAGCAGGCGCGGCAGATGTTTCAAGTAAGTGGACAAACGTACAATTCTCATCGGCCTTCGGGTTTCCTCATATTCTTGCCTCCGTACAGACCTTCAGGGGTTCTGATACGGCAGGCGTCCGCTACAAGAACATCAGCAGAAACGATGTAGAGCTAAGAATAGAAGAAGAGCAGTCCAAAGATACTGAAACAGGGCATATACTGGAGTCCCTTGGCTTTCTGGTATTCGGATGGTAGTCGCATTTTGGCGGCTTTGTATGAAAAGTAGCTGATGAACACACGTTGTTGTGATTTTGAGAAGGTAAAATACAACCAGTTGGCCAATTTTAGACTTTAAGTGCAAAGCTCATTTTGACCCAACGTATTTATTCCGCCAAAGCCAGTAATTAAGCATGAAAAGCGAAAAAATAGCGCGCCAGGAGATAGAGCGTCTTTTTGCCAGTGACAATTATATTTCTCTAAGGTCTTTGGATAAGCCTGTGCAGATGCCGATGGAAAATATTATTTCACTGCAAGGAATTGCAGAGCCTATGATGCCAGAGATTGAAATTTCCTTGAACCCGCTTGGCATGCTTTCCAATGAATCTGATACCCAGGGCGTTGTAATGAAGATATTGCAAAATAGATGCGAGCACCTTTCGCCCGGCGTGGAATGCAATGTAGGCGGTTTTGGCAGCTTGCAGTGCCTTGACGGGCCTTTCCACAGACAATGCCCGTTCAAGCAGAGGCACGCGTACCTCAATTCAAGGAAGACTGAAAAGGCGTAGAATCGCTTATTTATAGCGTTAGACCGGGCATTGAATTCATGGAGATAAAAGTTGTTCTTGAAAAAGAAGATGAAGGGGAGCATGTTAAATCCCGATTATTAAATGCAGAAGACGGCGCTCTGAAAACTTAAATACTTAACAGTCAATAACTAATAAGTTTCATTCTAACGGTGAACAAATGCAGGCTCAAGGGATAACGGCTGAAGATGCCAGGAAAACGGGAACCACCACTCTTGCGATGGTTTGCAAGGACTGCGTGGTCGTGGCTGCTGAAAGCAAGGTCACGATGGGATATCTTGTTTCTTCAAAAGAATTCCCGAAAATCTACCAGATAGACGACAAGATGGTAATGACGGTTTCCGGCGGCGTCGGGGATGCGCAGAGCGTGGTCAGGATACTCAGGGCCGAAATAAACATATACAAGCTGACAAGGAACGCAGAGCTTACCGTGAAAGGGGTTTCCACGCTTTTGGCGAACATACAGCAGAATTCAAGGTTCTATCCTTATATGCTCATGCCCATAATAGCGGGCGTAGACCGCACGGGCATGCACGTTTTCAGCGTGGACCCTGCAGGCGGCATAGGCGAAGACGCTTACACGTCCACGGGATCCGGCTCGCCTTTCGCATACGGCGTACTGGAAGACGGCTTCAGGAAGGACATGACAAGGGAGGAAGGCATAGACCTCGCGACGCGCGCCGTCCGGGCCGCACGGGAGCGTGATATAGCCTCAGGCGGGAAGAACATAGACATAGCCGTCATAGACAAGAACGGCACGGAATTTCTGAGAAAGTGAAGATTTCATATTATCACAACTGCGCCTAGTTTTCAGGTGAACATATGGCAATATTGGAAGACGTAAAAAAAGAACTGCCGGCAGATGCCGAGATCAGCGATTCGGCGTATGAAGGCAGCGAGCTGATTTATTACACTAAAAACAAGGCATTCCTCACCGACTCGCTTCCCGCGATAAAGAAGCTGGTCGGCAAGTTCAAGAAAAGGATAGAGATACGGGCAGATCCGGCCATCATCATGGACGAAGAGAAGACGGTTGAATTCATCCGCAAGGCCGTGCCAAAGGAAGCGGGCATCAAGGACATCTATTTCGAGCCCGAGTTTGCCAAAGTTGTAATCCACGCGGAGAAGCCGGGAATCGTCATAGGCAGAAGCGGCGAGGTCCTCGCTGAAATACGCAACAAGACTTTCTGGACGCCCGATATCAGGCGCGCCCCGGCCATAGACTCGGAGATCATACGTTCAATAAGGAAGATGCTGCACAACGAGGCCGGTTACAGGAAAAAATTTCTGCAGGAGACGGGAAAGAAGATATACTCGGAAGGCAAGGAAGTCGAATGGGTAAGGATAACGGCTCTTGGGGCGTTCCGGCAGGTCGGCAAGTCCGCAGTCCTCGTCCAAACGCCGCAGAGCAAGATACTTCTTGACTGCGGCATAGACGTTTCCGCGACGGGCAACAGGCCGTATCCGTATCTTGACGCGCCCGAGTTCCAGATACAGGCGCTCGACGCGGTGGTCATAAGCCACGCGCATCTTGACCACGCGGGCTTCGTGCCGTACCTGTATGAATACGGTTACCGCGGGCCGCTGTATTGCACAAGGCCGACGAGGGACACGATGACGCTGCTCCAGCTGGATTTCATACAGATATGCCAGCGGGAAAACAAGAAGGCCCCGTACAGCTCGAAGGCGATAGAAGAAATGATAAAGCACTGCATACCGCTTGAGTACGGCGAAGTTTCGGACATAACGCCGGACATAAGGCTGACGCTCAACAACGCCGGCCATATACTCGGTTCGGCCACGACGCATCTCAACGTCGGCAACGGCCAGTATAATTTCCTGTACACGGGAGACCTCAAGTACGAGAACACCAAGATGTTTGACAAGGCTTATACCGATTATGCGAGGGTGGAATGCGTGCTGATAGAAGGCACTTACGGCGCCAAGACCGACACCCTGCCACCCGGAGAAAAGGGAGAGGAATATTTGATAGCGAAAGTCAAGGAGGTCAAGGAGCGCGGCGGAAAAGTAATAATACCCAGCTTCGCCGTGGGCAGGGCCCAGGAAGTCATAGCCATGCTCATGGATTCCGACATAGACATGACGGTTTATCTTGACGGCATGCTGTGGGACGCAACCGCCATCAATACCGCCTATCCTGAATTCATGTCAAAGGCCATGCAGTCGAAAATACTCCATCAGGGCAAGAATCCGTTCATGGACCCGAGGCTCAAAGGCGTCGGTTCGCAGAAGGAAAGAATGGCCATCATCGAGTCGGCCGAGCCGTGCGTCATTCTTGCAACGTCCGGTATGCTGGTGGGCGGGCCCGTCATGAACTATCTTGAGAACTTTGCAGGCAATGAGAAGAATGCCTTGCTGTTCGTAGGGTATCAGGCCGAAGGCACGATGGGAAGAAGGATACAAAAGGGCTGGACGCACATACAGATGGATAACGGCAGGGCCATGGAACTGAAGCTGGAGATAGGCACCGTGAAAGGCCTTTCAGGGCACAGCGATTTCAGCCAGCTCATGGCATTCATAGCCGCTTTCAGGACAAAGCCGAAGAAGATACTGGTCAACCACTGCGAGAACATGAAGTGCGTTGAATTCGCAAAAGAGGCCCACAAGTATTTCGGGGTGGAAACGATGGCTCCGAAGCTTTTGGAAACCATCCGGCTGAAGTGAGCAATCCGTACTTAAATATTTGCATCCTAATAGCTTGTGTGAGATCATGGTAGTCGGATACGGCAAGTCAATAAGGGAGAAGGTAAGAACGGCCGTCCTAAAGTCCAAGGCCCGTTATCAGTGCCCCAAGTGCTCGAGGATGGCCGTGAAGCGCGCCTCATCCGCCATCTGGCAATGCATCAAGTGCAACGCCAGATTTGCGTCAGGCACATATGAGTTCAAGTGACGTGATTGTATGTACAAGTGCATGCTTTGCAAGAAAGACTTTGAGATGGAAGATAATGCAATAAGATGCCCTTTCTGCGGTTATAGAATAATCAGCAAGACGCGGGAGAGCTTCCGAAAGCACGTCAAGGCGCAGTGATTCTTATGAAAGAGCTGGAAGAAGTCATGAACCAGCTGCAGGGACAGAACCAGCAGCTTCAGGGAATAGTGTCCCAGAAGCAGACTTATATGCTCCAGATGCATGAGCTGGAAAAGGCGCTTGAGCATCTGGCCGGCGTAAAAGACCAGAAAGTGTACAGGGCGGTCGGTCCTCTCATAATAGAAGCGGGAAAGGACGAAGTGAAAAAGGAACTGGAAGAAAACAGGGAAGACGTCGATCTCAGAATAAAGACGCTGGAAACGCAGGAAGAGAAGATAAAGAAAAAACTCAAGGAAAACCAGAAAAAGCTTGAGGATCTGGCCGGGAGCTATCGCGACGGCCAAGGCGGCTGATTACACGGTGATTTGATGGACATGAACGTAATATTTTCTTCAGCGCCTTTTCCATATGCTCAACGCCATCTGATTACACGGTGATTTGATGGACATGAACGTAATAAACAACCTGCTGGATGAAATAGCCGCGGACCGGACCGTGCCCAAGAATATCAGGTCTGCCATGGAGCAGGCCAAGGCCTCGCTTGCCGATGTGAAGCAGGAGATGGCGGTCAGAATAAACGGCGCGATATCGATACTTGACGAGGTCGCAAACGACCCGAATATTCCGGTTTACAGCAGGACGCAGATATGGAACATAGTTTCCATGCTGGAAGTCCTGAACGAAAAATCGCAGTGATGCGATAGCAGGGATATAAATATTTGCAAGCGGTATGAATATACATGCCATGCGCGGAAGGCGCTGAAATATTCAAAACGCAATGCGTTTCATTATAATTTAAGGTTGAGGAGGAATTATAGGGATATGGCAATCACGGACATCTTCAGAAAGCAGCCTCAGGAATATGTCGAGCTTGATTTTGAGGACGACGAGAAGCCGCACGGCAAACTGATGATACAGGTTGAAAAGCTTTCTTCTTACCCGGACGCGGACCGCATACAGGAAAAGATCCGGAGCGGGCGGATAGTTCTTGTCAGAATACACGAGCTCAGGGCCAAGGACATCGGCGAATTGAAGCGTACCGTGGCAAAGATAAGGAAAACATGCCTTGCGCTTGACGGCGACATCGCCGGCATAGGCGAAGACTGGCTGCTCGTCACCCCGAAGACCGCGAAGATCCACCGCGGCGGCGACGACGAAGCGGAGTGATTGTTAGTAGTCTGTCCACTAAATTCCTTTATTAATTCTGTTCATGCTTCAAATGATTTACCTATAAGTCCCCATTTTTTACTACTGTAGATTGGCTTTGTTTAATAGATGGGTTCATGCCACAACCTGTTGTGTTTCAGAAAATCAATATCGCAACCTATTGCGTTCCTACAGATTATTTAAACAAACCCTGTAGCTCGTAAAGCTTTTTTAGGGGTCGTGTATTATAGCAAATGACATTAGAATGCCTGAAAACTAATGTCATCTACTATAGTTATATCCCATATTTTTTATTCATTCTCCCCAGCATTTCGTTCAGGCGTTCTCGTCCCCGATCGAATATCCGATCGAATTCCGCTCTCTGGTTTTCTTCAGCATAACTATGATATTCTCTTCTGAGATCGTGGGCAGACGTTCTGTCGTCTTCCCGTTGCGCCTGAACGCGGGCGCGCTCTGCAAAAATTTCCCGTTGCCTTCTTTGCATATAATTCAAGAATGTTGTGCCGCCGAGTTCCATAAGCAATTTATTCGGCATGTTTCTGCCCATGTATTGATGGACGTAAGGCTCCATGGAAGGATCTATTTCGGGATCTGCGGGTTGCGCGGTATATGCCGGTGTTTTTCTATGGCCCGTATGCATTCCTGCGCCGTTTTGCCTTCCTGAGGAGGGGCGTTTTTTATCGACTTCTTCCTGCCCCCTGCGGAACGCGTATTCCCTGAATTGCGGGCCTCCCCGTTTCAAGGCTTCGTCGAATGTAAGAATTTCATAGTTCAAGAATTTTTCAAAAATTTCTTCATCGCTTTCCGGTGAGTGATTTGCGCCTGAATGGGGCTCGTATGAAAACGCCGTTCCGTTGGCATCGTATTTCCGGCGCTCTGCGGGGTCGGAGAGTATCTGATAAGCTATGTTAATACACGTCATCATCTCGCTGGCCTCAGGCGACTTGTTACGATCGGGATGCCATTCAAGTGCCTTGACCCTGTACGCTGTGCGTATATTTTGCGCGGTAGCGTCGCGTTTTATGCCAAGAATTTGATACGGATCCATCAGCGTCCCCTTTCGCCTGTTGATAAATCTCGATTCCTGCATGGATTTTAGTAATCCTGCGCAGCATATCGTTCAAGTGTTCTTTCAAGATTTGCCAGTTTTCTTTCCAGTTCTCTTTCTTCCCTTGCACGGTTCCTGCCAAGTTCCCCCATTTGCCTTTCCAGGTCTTCCATGACTTCACTTATCCTGCCGTCTCTTTCCTCATGGAGGCGGTCTATTTTTTCTTTCAATTCTGCTTCTTGCAGTGCGGATTTGCGATCGAACTCCTCTCGTTCTCGGTCTATGATATAATCTCCCATATGGGAGCCTCCTCCCCTGCGCAAGGCTTCTTCAAACGTGAGGCCTCCCGACTTATATTCTTTGTATATTGCCTCTCGTGTGTCAGGGGCGCCTTCCGCATGAGACGCTTTCCATGCGTCGTACTGCTGTCTTAAGGATGCCCCTCCGAGCTTTTCCGCTTCTTCCTCGGTGATTTCGCCATTGTATAGTCTTGCGCAAAGAGAATCAAACTCGGTTTGTGTTGCGCCTTTGGTTGCCTGTTGCCGGGTTCCGGCAGTCTGTTTCTTTGCACGCTCCTCAGACATTCTTCTATCAATATACGTATCAAGATCGGCCATGAGCTCAAAAGAAAATCCGAATATAGAATGCGCCTTGGCCTTCGCGTAGAATCTTGACATTCCTTCAAATTCAGGATCTCTTTCTATGTTCGACCTATAATTTCTGAATATTTCCTCGAATAGTCGTTCTCTCTCGGCCTGCGGGGTTTGCTTATACTTCTGATCGCTCTCCACAAACCATGCCGGTTGCCCGGCGGATGCCGGCTCCAGCGCGGGTTCTCATTACTATTATATCGTACTCCGCCCGCTTGTCCGGGTCGGAAAGCGTCTGGTACGCCTCGTTTATCCCCTTGAAATTATCCTCCGAGTCTGGGGATCTGTTCCTGTCAGGATGGTATTCGAGGGCCTTTCTTCGGAACGCTTTGTGTATCTCGTCTTGTGGTGCGTCTCTATTTACCCCGAGTCTTTCATAAAAATTTCGCGTCATTTTGTCACCATGGTATCGTATGCACGGGACGCTGGTAAACGCCGCCGGGGGGCTTTTGTTTTCTTCTTTGGTTGAGAAGCTCGCTCACGCTTCTTGCCGATTCCGCCACCCTTCTTGCGTCTTCCTCGGTCAAAGGCGGCGAATCAGCTTGTTTGGGGGCGTCATAAAGATCGTTTTCGGACGGCATCTGGTCGGCATCGTTGTTTACGGGTGCATCGGGTGCCTGAGGTTTTGCAGAACCGTTGGGATTATCCTCCCGTGCCGGCTGGCGCGATTTCCGCTCCTCGCGAGAAAAATCCCGGATGCGGAACTGCACATATGCACTAATTCCCGGCATTTTATCCTCCATACAGAAGATTTGGTTCCATGAAGCTTTGTTGTCGCGATAGTCTTGGAATACAGGCTCATATGCAGGGTCAACGCCGTTGTACACGTAAGGCGGAGGTTTTGGCTTTTCAGTCTGGGACTCTTTGCGCTCCTGACCTGAATTAGCATTGCCGCTCTGCTCTTGCGGGTTCTTGAATCTCCTGTTTATAACATAGTTGCTAAAGCGTTCCAATGCCTCTGGGCCGTAAGTATTGATGACTTCCTGACTTGCCAGAATCGCGCCCATAAGGTCGCCCATCCGTGCCTCATGTTTTTTGTATATAATTTCAAAGTCGGCGTCAGACGGCGAAGCCGTGCCGGGAGACCGTGCACCATATGGCCCCGCACTGCCGATTTTCCTGTCGTACTCCACCCTCTTGGTGGGGTCGGAAAGCGTCTGGTACGCCTCGTTTATCCCCTTGAATATTTCCTCTGCATCCGAAGATTTGTTCCGGTCCGGATGATATCGCAGAGCTCCTGTTCGGAACGCTTTGTGTATTTCTTCCCTCGTGGCATTCCCGTCCACTCCAAGTATTTCATAAAAGTTTCCCGTCATTTTATCACAATTTTACTATTTATTAGTGGTAATATATTTATATTCCTTTCGATTCCGTAAAATCTATATTATACTATTAAAAACGTTTAAATACTGAAATAATTCTGGCTTCCTATATTATATACGAACACATCAGGCAAGCTTCTCGAAATACTTCCTGCGCAGGAATGCGGAAAGTTCACGGTGCTTGGTTACTGTTTTCCAGAATTCGTCGCCCTGAAGCAGCGTTGCATCGTGCAAGGGTTTTGCGATGTGCGTGGGCATGGCAAGCTCTTCCGGTTTTTTTGAAACAATGCCTTTGAGCAGGCTCACGGCGTCCCGGAACTGCCGTTGCTTCTCCGCGAACCACTGGTTTTCCTCAATGTAAGGCGGGAATTCGGATTTGCCGTACTTTCCCGTGAATTCCCTCACGTGCTTGGCCGAGAATATTTCCGGCCCGGGCATCTTCTTCACGGGCGGCTGCTGCCAGACGTTCATTTCCATGATTATGCACATGTCGTCGCCGGAAAAGGCAAAGCTTCGAAGAACTGAAAATTCTTCCTTTTCGAGCATGGCTTCGATTCTCTTGGCGGTTTTCCTCAGCTGCGGATATAGCGTATCCTCTATCACGTCAGGCTTTTTCATTTTGAGCACGGCGAATAAAGTGCCGCGTTCCTTCAGCTTCTGGAGTTCTTCTTTTCCCAGGAAAAGCCCGTGCAGGGAGAAATATGAATCGTCGGGCCTTGCAATGAAGGACACCGCCGCCCGGACGAACTTCACGAAGTTCTCTGCGCCAAGATTGGCGGCCACGTTCCTTTCGGGATCGACGGGATCCACTATGACAAGCGGGTCTGCAAATTTGGAAGCCGTGCCTGCGTTCTCGATGTCTATCTTGACGGGGGGTTTCCACGCAGCCGCAGCCTTGAGCAGGTTCTCAAGCTTGCCGTAATTTATGGCAAGCAGCTCGCACGTGTAGCCGGAAAAGCCCCGGTTTTTCGCGTCGCTGCCGTAGACGCCCGCCCCTTTGCAGAACTGCTTAACGAGACGCACTTCGTCCCTGAATTCAGCGGGCAGTTTTTTGAGTACATAATCCCTATGAAGCGGCGAACGGTCCACGGCGCTTTTTATTTTTTCGCCCGGCGCTATGCGGTAGCACGGGACGATGTCGACCAAAAAATCAGGCGTGCGGGCCCTTAGATAAGGGTGCTCGGCGTACTTTATTATCGTTGCGCCGTTGATTTGTTTTGCAATCTGTTTTCCGAATTCGAGGCCTTTCTTCTCCAGTTCGTCGCGCGAAGCAGATGCCGGAAACATGATAAAAAGGTCCACGTCATGGTCGCCGCGAAGCCATGTATGCTTGCCGATGGAGCCGCACATGGCGCCTTCGAGTTTAGAGACGGTTTTAGTCACGGAGAGCAGGCGCGCAGTGAAGGCTCCGACTTTATTTTCTTCCTCGGCAGTAGGCTTTATCTTTCTCAGCACGGCCTGCTTTATCGTCTTGACGGTCATGATGATACTTGTAGTCGGCGGTTTAAGTTCGTTTCATATTACTGCTGGATTATGCCACCCAACTAATAAACATGATGATACTTGTAGCCGGCGTTTATAGTTAACCCAGTAAAGATTCCGTATATGATTTACTGGGTTCACATATATAGCATGTGACATAAATAATAAGCATATTATGGTGTCACTGCTATATGTAGAAGATATGGCATTTGCAACAAAACTAATGTCTTCTACTATAGTTCCCAAGGAAGTAATACATGGTCAAGCAACGCTTGACCTGTACAGGAGAACCATGATTCTCCAAGTACTTGCTTGCTTCCTTGGAGAACTATAAGTTCGTTTCAGGCGGTGTGCGCAGCCGGAACTATCAATTTATCCGTTGCCGCCAAATAAAAGCATGGAATTCGTTTCCCATCCGTGGATTGCGCCCGGCACCATAGAAAAAAGGAAATACCAGGAGCACGTCGTGGCTTCGGCCATAGACGGCAACACGCTCGTCGTCCTGCCCACCGGCTTAGGCAAGACGTCAATAGCCGCCCTGGTTGCGGCATTCAAGCTCCAGAGGGACATGAGCAGGAAGATATTATTCCTTGCGCCCACCCGGCCCCTGGTAGAACAGCAATGCGCCGCTTTTGGAAAATACATGCGAACTGGCCTTGAGATGACGGTAATCACAGGCAGCACGGCTCCTTCGGGCAGGGAGGGGCTTTACCGGAAGGCGGACGTGATATTTTCGACGCCTCAGACTATAGAAAACGACCTCAAGGGCGGGATACTGTCCCTGGAAAATTTCTCGCTTTGCGTCTTTGACGAGGCGCACAGGGCCGTAGGTAACTATGCCTATCCTTACATCGCCAAGGCGTACATGGCGTCTGCCCGCGAGCCCCTGATAGTGGCGCTTACCGCTTCCCCGGGAGCGGAGCGGGCCAAGATAGAGGAAGTAAAGAGGATGCTTTTCATAAAGAACGTTGAGGTACGCTCCAGGGAGGACGAGGACGTCAGGGCGTACGTGCATAACGTTGAGCAGGAGCGTATTGAAGTCGAGCTTACCGAGCCGATGAAGGCTTTGAGAAAATACCTCAACGACGTCCGCGAAGAAAGGATAAAGAAACTCATGAACTGGGGGATCATAAAAACCGCGAACATAGGCAAGACGTATGCCCTTAAACTGCAGGAGGAATTGTCCAGGAACAAGACAGGATACGGCTTCGCCGCAATGTCGGTATTGGCGGAAATCCTCAAGCTCGACCATGCGTTGGTGCTTCTGGAAACGCAGTCATTATACTCCACGAAAAAATACTTTGACCGCATGCTTTTGCAGGAGACGCGCGCAGTGGAGCGGCTGCTGCGCGAAGACGGGATCAGGAATGCGATGCGGCTGTTGTCGGAGCTTGTCGAAGAGGGCCACGAGCATCCGAAGATGGCAAAGTTAAAGGAAATAGTCAGGCGCGAGATCGAGCGCGACAAGTTTTCGAGGATAATGGTTTTTGCCCAGTACAGGGACACGATAGAAAAGATATGCAACGAGCTTTCCGCCGTTCAGGGAGCAATCCCCGTGCAATTCATAGGCCAGGCCAGGAAATCCGGCAAGGGGCTCAGCCAGAAGGAGCAGGTGCAGATACTCAACGAATTCAAGATGGGCTTCCATAACGTGCTTGTCGCGAGTTCGGTTGGCGAGGAAGGCTTGGACGTTGCAGAGACTAATGTAGTCGTCTTTTATGAGCCGATCTCTTCCGCCGTGCGCAAGATACAGCGCTCCGGCAGGACTGCAAGGACGCAGGCGGGACGCGTAGTAGTCCTTATGACCAAGGGAACGCGCGACGAGGCATACCACTGGGCCGGCTTCAACCGCGAGAAGAACATGAAGAAAATATTGTACGGTATGGCGAATTCCTTGAAAAAGTACGTGTGATTGCATGCAGAACGCTTTCAAGTCCGATGAGGAAGTCGTGATATATTCCGATACGCGCGAAGCGGCGAGCAGCATCGCTTCCATGCTTGCAAGGAAATGCACTGTTCGCGAGAAACAGTTGCACGTCGCCGATTACCAGCTCAGCGAACGAATGGGCGCCGAACGCAAGACGACGCAGGACTTCATAAGCAGCATAATGGACGGCAGGCTTTTCCGCCAGCTGCACGAGCTGAAGGCCGAGTTCGAGTTGCCTATACTCATCGTGGAAGGGCAGAGCCTTTTTGATACCGAAGTCGCCATCCATCCCAACGCGATACGCGGCGCCGTGGCCGCGGCGGTGGCGGACATAAGGGTCGGTATGATATGGACGAAGAATCCCTCGGAGACTGCGGACATGCTGTTCGCACTGGCAAAGCGGGAGCAGGTGGCGGAGAAACAGGGCATAGCCATACGGGGCAAGGCAAGATTCCTCTCGGAGAACCAGCAGCAGGAATTCGTCGTCGCCGGCCTCCCAAAAATATCCACGCTGAAAGCGAAGGCGTTGTTGAAGCATTTCGGCACGCCGGAAGGCGTTTTTACGGCGAGCGAAGAAGCGCTTAGGCAGGTGCCCGGCATAGGCGAAGGCATAGCGAGGGCCGTCCGCCGTCTGCTCGAAAGGAAGTACGAGAAGTCTATACTCGAAGATTAGCTCTTTGAACGGAATAGCGTAAAGATCGGTGAAATTACGGTTTCGGGCGCAAAATAGCTGGAATTATACCCAATGACATAAATAATCGGCATCTAATAATGATGCCCTTTAGGATATACCGAAGACATTATTTGCGACTGCCGGGCTTACGGAAGAATCTTGTAACCTTATTGAATGGATTTTCGTTTGCAGGCAAAGAGTTCATGAAATCCACATAAGCGTCAAGAAGTCCCTCGCCGCGCCTGCCGTATGTCGCGAGCATTATATCATTAGGAGTAACCGATACTCCGCCTCTCACGGCATAACCATAAGGAAATTCTGTAGTTCCGCGTTCCGTGTCATGAAGCTCTCCGTTTATGACATACATGGCAGGCATATCAAGGAAGACCAAGGGGAGAACGCCTTCACTCACGGTTATTAGTTCGTATCCTCTTTTCCTCGCGAAACCTCTTACGGTATCATAAATGCCCCGCAATTCGTTGCGATGCGCCAGTAGAGCCGCTGGATCTGTCGGCTGTATGCCAAGGCGTGGAATGATTTCCCCCGTATCCTTGCCAAGTCTGGTTGCGATAGACAATGGCGTCTCGGCAGGAGGTTTTTGGCATAAATAAGGAAATCCAATCGAGGTAGAATAATTAGTTGTATCACGTTCAGTATGCACATTTCCGCCTAATCGTGCAGTTGCCCTATATACTTTTGCATCTACCATAAAGGAATAAATTATAGAAAAGCTTATAAGCGCCATTTTTGTTGGCAAACATATCGCAGCAGTTAAATATTCGTAAAATCAAATAAGTAAAGAAAACATGGATCCCAAAGAAATCAGGAACACGATGATATCGCTTGCCGTTCTTGGCGCAGGCATTTGGTTTGTGATGAACATCACAAAATCTTACATGACAGTCACAACGCTGCCCGGGATTCCCGAGGGGCTTAGTAATTCTCTGGATTCTCTTGGAATGCTGCTGCTTTATGCCATAGGGGTCATTGAAGCCCTGCTATTCCTTGCATGGCTCTTTGCTAGAAAGGGACAAAGTTCCGGAGGAAAAGGAAATACAGCGCCCCGGCAACCAGGAAACCCGCAAGTCCCGCGGCAATCCTGAAGAGCTTGTGGTCCATCACGTCGAATTCTTCCTTCGTCATCTGCCAGAATATCCTTAGCGTGTCCTTGACGTCTTCTTTCAGGGGCATGATAAAACTTGGACTGAAGAATATATAAAATAAAAGCTGGCCGCTACCGTTAACTTCATAGTTACTGTAAGCGATCTGTGCTTACAGGCATGTATCCCAGGCCGTCCCGACGGCCGATTTCATATCCGGGCTAAAGTTTCTTTATCTTCCCGGGCTTGGGCTCGAAGCACGACCCCTCGTCAAGGAGTTCCTGTATAGCCGTATCCATGGCGTCTTCGTTCAGGCCTGATTTTTCTATCAGCGTTTGATATTCGCACCCCTCCCCTGCGTCGTTCTCGGCGATGATCTTGAGGAGTTTCTCCTTTGCCGATTCCTTCGGCTCTCCTGCAGGGGCTTCTTCCGCAGCCGCCTTCGTCATCACTATGGCTTCCGTCTCTTCCGCATCGATCCCGTACCGTTCTTTCATCATCTTCTTCAGCTCTTCAAGGTCGGAAACGGCCTTCTCATTCTCAAGGACTGTCAGGCGCTTCTTCTCCCACTCCTTCGATTGGGCGCGCAGTTCCAGCCTTCGCAGGATTTCCGTGTTAGGGTCGTCGATTTTCTTCGCTATTTCGGGCGTTATGTAAATCTCGCCCTGGTATTCCTTTACCTTGCCTATCATCTCCACGTCGTCGCCGGTTTCTATGCCGTTGAAGATCGAGAGGTCGGTGAATACCTTTGACCTGATGGTGTCAGTGCCGTCATCCAGCGTCAAAGAAGCGAACTTTCCGCTCTCTGCCATGAACTTGTCAACGACCGTGCTCATGAGCCTCACCCGCGAAAGCCTGACCCCATGGGGGCTTATCACGTAATTGGGATTGAAACCTTCCTGGGCGCAGTATTTGCCCTTCGATACGTCCTCTATGCTTGCCTTGATAGCAGGCAGCCTCTTCCTCTCCATATTCATCATCTCCTACGCTTTTTTTATGAAACCGGGTCTTGGTTCAAACAACATGCCGTCCCTTTTCAGCCTGTCTATTATTTCGTCGGCGTTTTCCACGCCTTGCTCCTCGGCGGATGCCTTGACGTCCTCCATGGATATCTCCCCGCCGCGCTTCTCCATGGAGGAGATTATCTCCGTTATTATGCTTATCTTTCTTCGTTTGCTTGCAGTCACGCCGGACTCCATCTTGTCTATGTCAAACTTGCCGGTGTCGTAGTCATAGCCCAACTGGGAGAGCGAGTATTTCATCAGTTTTATCGAGCGCTCCACGTCTTCGGGCCGGATCTTGTTGTCAAGCCGCACCTTGGCCGACGCCTCGGCAAGGCGCAGCAGCGCCTCGTACTGCCTGAGCGTTATGCTTACCGTGGCGTTCTCGTTGTCCCCGGGATTTCTCATCTCCACGTAGAATTTTTTTAGTGCCTCGGCCGCGTCCTTCGTCAGTTCCACCATCGGTATCTTTTGCTTGGCGTAGGCGATATATTTTCTTAGCGTA
>Ga0209541_10001420_pt1 | contig 47707 bp, 51 predicted proteins | sample RifCSPlowO2_01_FD_184027 | JGI IMG/M metagenome (GOLD analysis project Ga0209541, IMG submission 184027) | Groundwater microbial communities from Rifle, Colorado - Rifle CSP2_plank lowO2_0.1 (SPAdes) (version 2) | ecosystem: Environmental > Aquatic > Deep subsurface > Groundwater | place...
CCGGCAATGGCCAAGCAGATGGAAGCGGACATGCGCCGCCGATTTTGGATTTCCTTTTTGCTGTCCATTCCTATTTTTCTATATTCTCCGGTAGGAGTTATTTTTTTCAAACTGAATCTTCCTGCGCCAATCCCTATTAACTGGATACTTTTTATTCTTACCACGCCAATTGTCTTTTGGACTGGTTCCATTTTTATTACCGGTACTTATTATTCGCTCAAAGCTAAAAAACTCAATATGGCCGTGCTTATTGCTACCGGCGTTTTGGCGGCATATCTTTTCAGCGTACTGTTAACATTTATCCGTCCGGAGTCGGAAACCTTCTATGAAGCGGCGGCTTTATTGGTAACCTTCGTACTTTTTGGTCACTGGATGGAAATGAAGTCGCGACGGGGAACTTCCGATGCGCTCCGTGCGCTTTTCGACCTGGTGCCGCCCAAAGCCAAGGTCATTCGTTCTGGCAAAGAGATCAGTATCCCCAGTGCGGAAATAGTTCAGGGCGATATCGTTGTGCTTAGGCCCGGCGACAAGGTGCCGGTGGATGGTGAAGTAATCCTGGGCGAAACTTCTATTGACGAATCACTGGTCACCGGGGAATCTATCCCGGTCACTAAAACCGTCGGTGCAAAAGTGGTGGGAGGATCGGTAAATCTTACCGGTCTTGCACAATTTAAAGCCACAAAAGTGGGATCGGAAACGGTATTGGCACAGATCATAAAAATGGTTGAGACCGCACAGAACTCCAAAGCTCCCGGTCAGCGCATGGCGGACAAAGCTGCCGGTGGGCTTGTTATGGTGGCCATTGGTTCCGGTCTGGCCGCCTTCTTTGGGTGGTATTTTGGTGCTGATGCCGGACTTCTCACCGCTTTGACATTTGCTATTTCAACAATTGTTATCGCATGCCCTGATGCATTGGGGCTGGCGACGCCGACGGCCGTTGCGGTCGGGACTGGTATTGGCGCAAAACATAATATTCTCATTAAGGATGCGGCGACACTTGAAAATACCTCGAGGCTTACAGCTATCGTGCTTGATAAAACCGGCACGCTCACGGAGGGCAAGCCAAAAGTTACTGAAGTCGTTGTCCGCTCCGGATACGAGCATCACGAAGTCTTATCGCTTGCCGCTTCGGCCGAACGAGGTTCAAATCATCCCATCAGTCTCGCTATTCTCGAAGAAGCGCAAAAGAATGGTCTTGAGACAAATGAAAAAGTAGAAAAGTTTGAGAGCATCGGCGGGCACGGCGTCAAAGCCATGGTCAACGGCAAGTCTGTTATTGCGGGCACTGAACGCCTGATGCAACAAAACAAGATTAATCTCTCGCCGATCAAAAAAGAAATTGACCGTCTCCTTAATACCGGAAATACCATTAGCATTGTAGCCATTAATGGACAGGTGGCAGGTGCCATCGGTGTCGCTGACACCATTCGGCTATCAGCTAAGAAATCAATATCCGCACTTAAGTCGCTTGGACTAGAGGTCGCAATGATTACCGGGGATCATGAACAAGTAGCCAAGGTGGTATCAAGCGAACTCGGCATAGATCGCTATTTTGCTCAAGTGCTTCCCGAAGAAAAGGCAAAGTATGTCAAAAAACTCCAAGATGAGGGTAAGTTTGTCGCTATGGTTGGAGATGGCATCAATGACGCTCCGGCCCTAGCGCAAGCAGATATCGGCATTGCTATCGGTGCCGGTACGGACGTAGCTATCGAAACCGGCAACATCGTGCTCATGAAGTCAGATCCTTACGATATTGTGGTCGCCATCAGGTTATCCAAAGCCACCGTCACCAAAATGAAGCAGAATCTCTTTTGGGCGGCTATCTACAACATACTGGCTATTCCAGTCGCGGCCGGGGTGTTTTATCCTTCGCTCGGCTGGTCGCTTCGGCCGGAGATTGCCGCTTTGCTTATGTCTGCTTCCTCGATCATTGTTGCCACAAATGCGGTACTGCTGAAGCGCGTTGAACCAAAATTAAAGGTATAGTTAACCAAAAGCCTATGAAAAATATCTTTACATCGGTCTTGATGCCGTAGTTATCATTGCAGGAGCGATCTTTCTGTCCCAGAATCAATCGCCTGGAACGTTTGTTGTTCACCAAAGGGCGGTTTTTTGATATCATTTAAGTATGCACAACAAGAGGATTTTTTATACCGTAGTTTTACTGCTGTTTCTAGCGCTTTTATTTCAGTCATCCATATTTTTGCAAGAAATTTTGCGGGAATTTACGGGTTCGCTGATTGGCTTTGAAGAATTTAATCCCAGGTCGGCCATGATTTTGTTTGTCCTTTTTGCCAGTCTTTCCGTGCTAGCCGGTCCGTTTAGCAGTTTTCCGTTGGTCCCACCCGCGGTTTTAATTTGGGGCTTACCCATGACTTTAGTGTTGCTTTACTTAGGTTGGCTGATGGGGAACTGTATCGCGTACTTTATTGGTAGATTTTTTGGCCGGTTTTTGGTGGATAAAATCGTGGGCGAGGCCAAGGTTGGTAATTGGATTAATTCTTTGAAAGCAAAACTTACTTTTTTCTATTTGCTGTTGTTTCGGATAGCCACACCCTCAGAAACCGGTTATGCGTTTGGGGTCATTCATTACGACTTTGCCAAATATTTGATTATTTCTATGCTCGCGGAATTACCATTTGTGCTTCTCATGGTATATGCCGGCGAAGCTTTCACCAGATCCAGCACGTACGCGCTCATCAGTCTGGTTTGGATCTGGGCGATCATTATTTTTTTGGCTCTATATTTTTTTCGGAAAGCGAGCAAACGGTAGCATTTTTTGGTATAATGAAAACATAACTAACACATAGTCTGCAAGGACCCTTATGCGCAAGATGTTTGAAAAACCCCGAGATATTATGTTATATCAGGAACGGACCGAGGAGCAAGAATTTGGCCGGGCCAAGAAAGCATACCGGATTTGCAGCAAATGTCGGGCGGTTTATTTTACCAAATCCTGGCATCATATTGACGCCATCGACGTGGCGAAAATTAAAAAACGTAGCACGCTTTGGGTCACTCGTTGTCCGGCCTGCCAAATGATCGCTGACCACCAGTACGAAGGAGCACTAACGATTAAAGATATTCCCAAAAAATTTGCTGATGAATTACTGCATTTGATTAAGGCCTTTAGTAAAAGAGCTTATGAAAAAAATTGCCAGCATCGTTTAATCGCGGTAACGAAAGAAAGCCAAGACGCGTGGACAGTGACCACCACAGAAAATCAGCTGGCCAGCAAATTGGCAAAAAAAATCAAAGATGTCTTTGACCGAGTGGAACTGAAGGTCGCTTATTCCAAACAGCCGGATGATGTGGAGCGAATTTTGGTTCGATTCAAGCCTTATTTATCCTTGACCCCGAACAAAAAGCATTAGTAAAAGTTAATGTTTTTTGTTATAATTAAATTAGTCAGATAATTAAGTTGTTGGAAACAAACATATGTCAAATATGCAAAAAATGGAGTGGGTACTCAAAATCGGGGTAGCGGGCGAGTTCGTGGGTCATGGAGTTTTTGCGATCCAAGGCAAAAAGGATTGGATTGGCTGGATAGACCGGCTGCTTAATACTGGGGACGCAACCGCGGCAACTCTATTGATGATTGTCGGAATTATAGACATAGCGATTGCTTTAATCGTCTTGTTCCGACCGGTCAATTGGGTTTTGCTTTGGGCAGCGTTTTGGGGACTATGGACGGCCCTGGTCCGGCCGATGATGGGACTTCCGGTATGGGATTTCATCGAGCGCTTTGCCAATTGGGCGGCTCCGCTTGCGCTTTATTATTTTTATAACAGAAATAAAAGTCAGTAAAAGTTAAAAAATCGTCCCGACTGTCGTCGCGGACGATTTTTTGTTATAATTAAGTTATAAGGATTAAGCAAACAGTATGAATAACGAAAAATTATTATATGGAGTCGCGGGATTAGGGCTGGGTATTATAATAACTTGGATAGTTGCGTCCTCGGGGACACAGATGTTGGGGTCAAGAAATTCTATGATGACGGATATGGGTGATGTTGATGAGCACTTTATTGACCAAATGATTCCCCACCATGAAGATGCGGTTACTATGTCAGAATTGGCATTGGTCAAAGCCGAGCATCAGGAGCTTAAGGACCTCGCCCAAAGAATCATTACAGTTCAAAATCAAGAAGTTGAGCAGATGAAACAGTGGCGAAAGGATTGGTTTGGATTGGGCGGACTGTTGATAAAAGTAGCTTCAGCTCATGGTTTTGAACACGGCTTGAATATGGGGATGATGGGCGACACCTCTGATCTGGAAGAACTAGAAAATGCCCAACCTTTTGACAAAAAGTTCATTGAAGAAATGATCCCGCATCACCAAATGGCCGTAATGATGGCGCGCATGCTTTTGAACACCACGCAACGAACAGAAATGAAAAAATTGGCTAATGACATTGTCTCTAGCCAAAACCAGGAAATCGAACAAATGCGGGCCTGGTACAAAGCGTGGTATTAGTCGGAGATTTTTAATTTAACAAAGGTCGAATACCAATTAAATAAAAGAATAATTATGATCAATGTTAATCATCTGCTGAAAGTCAACGCGGCCTGGATCAGCATCGTCTATGTCGTGTGTTTTGCGGGGGCGGGAATGTTTTCCGGAATGCGTCCGGGTTTGATGATGCATGGCTGGCACATGAGCGGGTATGCGGGCCAGAATGTTTTGACTTTTAATACTTTTCTTTCCGGCCTGGTCATCTGGAATGTCGTGGCTTTTCTGGCGGTCTGGCTTTTCGCAGCACTCTACAATGGAATTAAAAAATAAGCTGTTTTGATGGATCATAAGTATCATACCGAGCATGCTCACGACAAACACGTCGGGCATTCGCCAACTGTTCCGGGAAACTTAAGGCTGCCGGATTGTTCGGAGTAATTTTATCAGCAGCAATTGGTGCCTGATTAATGTCAAATAAGCACGATAATTGTCGTTTTGAACGCGTAGCTTTTAAGAAAGCTGAAATTGGCTTGAAAGTTTACAAATTCTTTTTTTCGGCATATGCTGATGTTGATCGTTGTTGATAAACAGGATACAAAAAATCCCACAAAAAGGGGGTGAAACAAATGAATAAAGCAAGTTTGAATAAGCTCGCCCATTACTTACTCATAGTTGGCGGTTTGAATTGGGGCTTGGCCATTTGGGGCTATGATATAGCCACCTGGGGCTTAGGCATGGTTGTGATCAAGATTATTTACGCTCTGGTCGGTCTCGCTGCTCTTTACGTACTGCTTGGCATGGGTAATCGCCAATAAGGTCTAGCAGATATTTTGAAATTTTAAAAACAGCTTCCGAGTGAGGCTGTTTTTGATATGGTTGGCCAGTGGACTTTTTTTATTGACGCGAGTAAAATGAATAAGATGTTTAGACCTACGAAAATTAAGAAAAGCTATACCCCATTGATTATAATGTCGTCTGTGGCCGTGGTGGCTTTGCTGATTGGTTTGTTAGCCATGTTTAAGCGCGTAAAAACCCCACCCCCGCAATCTCAGCAAGAACAGACAGATATTCAAACCGGCCAAAATGAAAACCAGACCCCAACCCTGCCGGAAGAGCAAGGTTCAGACCCCTTGTCATCCACCACTGGCTGGAAAACTTATACCAACGACAAGCATGGATTTTTCATGCTGTATCCGACCAACCTTAAAGCCGGGAGTGTGTCGGGCAATTCCGTGCTTGGCACTTATCAAGTGCCGGTGAAAGGCTTTCATGTCGGGTCCTTAGTGTTTGTGGTGTTGAAAGATCAGGATCTGAAGAAGGACGCTCTGGATTATTTTAATTCTACTTATACGCTGGCTTTGCATCCGCCGACAGTGACGGAAGGATTGAGTGTGGCTTGTGAGATTCATAAAGTTCCAAACAGTTTCGTTTCCATCAAATCGGTTTCGTGTGAAGGGGAAGGGGGACCGGCCCGGTATGATTACATAACCGGCAAAGAGTATGACGTGTTTGTGGATGGCTATTCCAAAGGTTTTGATAACCAAGCCAACGGCACGCTGGCCAAAGCAACGGATTACTCGACGATCCTATCCACGTTTCGATTTATCGCGGATGTTTCTGCCACCAATCCCGGTTCCCAAGTTCCAGCGCCTTTTTCTTCTGATCAACCGGCCATCAAAGTTGTGACCATTGTGGCCGACGATTCCGGCGCCACCCCTTCCGAAATTTCGGTGGCGGCTGGGACGATTGTCCAACTGACATTTAGTGTCGGCACCAACAATGTTTATTATGGCGGGTTGGATTTTCGAAGCTCGGTGGTGAGCAGCGGCACGATTTATGCCGGGACGAGCAAGACCGTGACGTTTAAAGCCAACCAATCGTTTGAATTTACGCCCTACTGGCCCGCTAGTGGTGTTGCGAAAAATTATAAAATCAAAATCACGGTGCAATAGTTTAGAAATAAAAATAAAAAAAAGACCAGAGTGAGGGGGCTCTGGTCTGACAAGCTAGTTCATGCGGAGAGGAGGGCGTTGTACTGGGGCATCCTCTTCGGCTTGGTCTGGTTTCGTTGTGGTCTTTTTGGTAGAGCTATCTTCGCTCCAACCGTCGAGTACGTCGTCGAGTTCATCAACGAAACTAAGGACTGGAATCTTGCGTGTGTCAGGGTCGAGCTGGAGCATGGTCAGTACTTGAAACCATTCCGGCTGATCAAAGCTCAAGAACAGGACGACGAGTGCCGGTTGCCACTTTTTGACCTTTGCGAAGGCGCCGTCAGTTGACTTGATGTAGTCAACGAAGTACCCGCGGAGCGGTATTGTCTTTTCAAAGGGTTCGAAGTCTTCATTGTTGCCGTTGACCACGACAACCCGGCTAACCTGTGAGACTACGCTCATAGTGCCTCCTTGATGTTGTTGGTCGAACGTGTACGTTTTTAGTATAGCCTATTTGCCTGTTCGATGAAAGTTTTCGTAAACGTCCCGTAGGCGCTTGTTGGTGAGGTGAGTGTAGATTTGCGTTGTTGAGATTGATGAGTGGCCAAGCAGTTCCTGGACGGATCGCAGGTCCGCGCCGTTGGTCAGCAGGTCCGTGGCAAAGCTATGCCGTAAAGTATGGGGTGTTATTTTTTTCATAATGCCTGCCAGCTTGGCATATTTCTTGATCACGCGCTGAATGGATCGGGCAGTCAGACCAGACATTTGCTCGCTCATGGATTCCAGCTGTTTTTCTACCGATTCTTTCGCATCATGTCGGATAAATAGGGCCTTGGAGTTATCTTGCCGCTCTTTTAGATACTGGTTAATAGTTTCGATTGCCCGATGAGACAGAAATACTAGGCGCATCTTGTCGCCCTTGCCGCGCACGGCAAATTCGCCTCGTTTGAGGTTTAGATTATCGCGTTTGAGTGCCACCAGTTCGGAAATCCGAAGGCCAGTGGAGAATAGGGTTTCTAAAATTGCCCGATCGCGAAGCCGGGTCAGTTTGCTTTCTTCATCATCAGTAGCTTTGATTAGTCGTTCCACATCTTCAATGTCTAGAAATTCTACAGTGCGAGCTGGTGTCTTGGGCAGTTCAATTTTTTCCGCAGCTAAAGATTTAACGTCTCGTTTCGCCAGGTATTTGAGGAAACTTCGAAGCGCAATCAAATGATAATTTTGCGTGATGATTTTCAGATTTTTTTCTTTCTGTAACAGGCGATTCAGATGTAGCCGAAACGATCGAACTAGTTCCAAGTCCACGTCAGATGGATCCGTGACGCCCTGTTTTGCACAAAACTCCACAAATCGTTTTAGATAGTGGTCATAGTTACGTAAAGTGAGCCTGGAGCGATTGCGCTCAACTTCCAGGTATTCTAGGAATTGGATGTAGTATTTTTGGAGCTTGCTTTTAGTTTCAGGCATATGGTTTCGTTACCCCTCCCGGCCTAATCGGCCGACCTCCCCTGGGAGGGGAGGTGAACCGCCGCCTAACTCTTAGTGTCAGCCGGCAGTTCGTCTCTCCTTCCAGGAGAGACCGACCGCTTTATTGAGAATTTGTATTGGCGGTCGAGAGAGGTAGTTAGTTAAGATTATTTAAAATTGTTTCTAAGACCCCATCAAAATTATCATCTACTTCGTTATTCCAAAATCGAAGCACCTTAAAACCTTGTGACTCAAGGATCCTAGTTCGTTCAGTATCGTTTAACTTATTATATTTTTCATTATGCTGGCCACCATCCAATTCAATAACCAATTTTTTTTCAAAGCAACAAAAATCCACAATATAGTGCCCAATCACGAATTGCCTACGAAATCTGAAGCCCTTGAACTGTTTCCGGCGCAAGTAATACCAAATTTTAGCTTCCCAAGGGGTTTGGTTTTTTCTAAGGCTTCTTGAGGCTAAAAGTAGATTGTCGCTTATTTTCATTTGTGTCTCACAATGCGTTAATCTCAATAATGTGCGACTATAGTATAGCAGGGTAGAATATCAAAAAAAAGAGCGTCGGGATTCGTTCCAAACGCTGTGAGATAGATAGGTTATTGTCAGGTCTCAAACAATCCGACCGAATTGCAGAGTTTGAGCATCAGTGCGGCATGGACCCTGCGTCGTGGTTTTTTGAGTATGTCTGTCCTTTTCTTTTTAATGATCACGCCATTGATCCCAGGGGTCCCCTTCAAGCAGGTAGCGACCCGCAGAACAACGTCCATACCACCGAGAATTTCTTTTGACGATCTTGCGGAAACCAACGTGCAAAAATGATCCAGAATCCGGGTCCCTTCAGCTGTGTTTTCAGATTCCAGGAAACGGTTCTTGAGATCTGCGAATTCAGCAATCTCTGGTTTCGGCGGCCGATTGGCCGTGCTTGCCAGAAACTTTCCAAGCGATGCAAATTGACCGGCTGTGAGAGCGTTGACTTTGATGATCACAGTTTCCTCCTTAAAAGAGGGCTTGGCCTCTTGTTTGTAACTAACAGTGATTGTAGTCTGGACGTATTATACACATTTTTTCGATTTTTCCAAACCTTGCAAAGAGCCTAAAATCGTGGTAAAATCACTTTGTTATTAAACTCGACGAATAGCTTATCCTGGCTATTTTGTGACCAAGGAAATTCATGCTTACTCCTAAGGAAAAAGAGCAAATTATTAAGAAGTTCCAGGTTCATAAAGACGACACTGGTTCCCCGGAAGTGCAGGTCGCTATCTTAACTCGAGAAATCGAGAAAGTGTCCGAACACTTATACGAGCACAAAAAGGACAACCACTCTCGCCGCGGACTTCTGAAAATGGTTGGCAATCGCCGCCGATTGCTTCGGTATCTGAAAGCTGAAGACGAAAAGCGCTGGGACAAGCTCACCGATAAGCTCAAATTGAATAAATAAAATTTTTACCATCGCGAGGGCCGCAGGCCCGTGGCGATCTATCGTAAGATTGCTTCGTCGCTATCGCTCCTCGCAATGGTTCGAATAAAAATAATTAATTCCGTCGAGTGTCAGTAGCAAAGAGGCTGTACTAGTTGAGATACTAATCTCACCTGCTACAACTTCTGTGCTCAAAGGCACAACCGCGGAAACAAAAAGGGACTAAATGAAGAAAGCAAAGGTAGAGTTAGATCTAGCCGGTAAACCATTTTCTATGGAAACCGGTGAGTTAGCCATGCAAGCCAACGGTTCTGTCTTGGCTAAACTTGGCGACACAGTCGTGCTCGTCACCGCCGTGATGGGTAAGACCGTGCGCGAAGGCATGGATTATTTTCCACTCCTCGTGGATTATGAGGAAAGGCTTTATGCCGCTGGGAAAATTAAAGGCTCCAGATTTATCAAACGTGAAGGCCGAGCAACCGACGAAGCCATTCTTTCCGGCCGTTTGATTGACCGATCCTTGCGGCCACTTTTTCCAGATGGCATGCGGAACGACGTGCAGGTCGTGGCTACGATCCTGTCTGTAGATGAAATTAATGATCCGGATATCGTGGCGATCAACGCCGCATCCGTAGCGCTTACCGCATCCGATATTCCATTTGAAGGCCCGATCGCGGCGATGCGAGTTGGCCGCGTGGACGGGAAATTTGTCGCCAACCCAAATTATCAGGATCGCGAACAAGGGGATTTGGATTTGGTCGTGTCCGGCACAGATGAGCACATCATGATGGTGGAAGCCGGTGCGAAACAAATCACGGAAAGCGACATGGTCCAAGCAATCAAATTCGCCCAAACTTATCTCAAACAACTGTATAAACTTCAACAAGGCATCATCAAACAACTCGCCGTGCCGAAAGCGGAAGCGACTTATGTCTTGCCGGATAAGGATGTTTTGGCCGAAGTCTTAAAGTCCCAACCCCAGCTTGAAAAAGCGCTATATGGAACTTTCAGCAAAGAAACTCGTGAAAATCAGGTGGAGGCTGTGAAAAAAGAAATTGTTGCCGCGATTGTGGAAAGTTATAAGGACAATAAAGAAATCAACGGCGAGAAACACGCGAAAATGGCCTTTGATAAATTGCTCAAGAAAACCATTCGTAAAAATATTCTGGAAAAAGAACAACGGGTGGATATGCGCGCGCTTGATGTCACGAGACCAGTGTCTTGCCAAGTTGGCGTGCTGCCTCGCACCCACGGCTCCGCGCTGTTTAACCGCGGCGAAACTCAAATTTTAACCACCGTGACCTTAGGTTCCTCTGGCGATGCGCAGATTTTGGATGGCATGGAAGATTTTGGCGTGGATGGCACAACCAAGCGATACATTCATCATTATAATTTTCCAGGTTTCAGTGTTGGCGAAGTGGCTCCTATCCGGGGCCCGGGTCGCCGAGAAATCGGCCATGGCGCTTTAGCTGAACGCGCCGTAGAAGTCGTGATCCCAGAAAAAGAGAAATTCCCCTACACTCTGCGACTAGTTTCCGAAGCGCTTGGTTCGAACGGCTCTACCTCCATGGGTTCGACCTGTGGTTCAACTCTCGCGTTGATGGATGCGGGAGTGCCGATCGAAGCCATGATCGGCGGAGTGGCTATGGGCCTGATCCTGGATCCGGAATCCGGTAAGTACAAGGTGCTGACTGACATTCAGGGCATCGAAGATGGAAACGGCGACATGGATTTTAAAGTCACTGGTTCGGAAAAAGGGATTACGGCCATGCAAATGGATAACAAGACCAAAGGATTGACTGTGGAAATTTTGGATAAAGCGCTCATGCAAGCTCGCGATGGTCGGATGCACATTTTAGATGTCATGAAAAAGACAATCTCGGCGCCGCGCGCGGAAATGTCCCCGCTCGCTCCAAGAATTGAAACCATGCAGATTAATCCGGAGAAAATCCGCGATGTTATCGGTACTGGCGGCAAGATCATCAACAAAATCATTGCGGAAACTGGCGTGAAAATTGACATCGAGGATTCAGGCCTCGTGATGGTTGCCTCCAACAATGCCGAGGGCATGAAAAAAGCCTTAGATTGGATTCATAACCTGACTCGTGAGATAAAAATTGGCGAAGTGTTCAAAGGCAAAGTTAACCGCATCATGGACTTCGGTGCTTTTGTGGAGTTGACTCCCGGTCACGATGGCTTATGTCATATTTCGGAACTGGCTTGGCATCGAATTGGGAAAGTCGAAGACGTGGTGAAAGTCGGGGATGAGCTGGAAGTGAAAGTGGTGGAAATCGATCACATGGGACGGATTAATCTTTCACACAAAATTTTACTGCCTCGCCCCGAAGGTGGCAGCTTTGACGACCGGCCGCATGACCGAGGACCTCGTCGAGACGACCACGGCGGTCGTGGTGGTTTCCGACCAAGACACTAGTTAGCTTGTCATTCTGAGCGAAGCGAAGAATCTATCCGAAAAAAATAGACCTAAGCGATTAGGTCTGTTTTGTTGCTAGAGACGAAAGAGTTTTCCTTGCCCGGGGATTGTCCGCCTCCGATAGGGTTTCTTGGGCAGGGCTGGACCGCGATTGGACATAACGGGAGCCGCGAAATAGCCGGCTCGTTTTTCTTTGACTTCTGACGCAAGCTCACGGTTGGATCTGGCGTCATGCCGCCACCAGAAGTTAGTCCGGGCCTGACCTGGGGAAACTGCCTGCGTGCCGCCGATGACGCGGCCTTTTTCGTCTTTGATCACGAATGGGATCTTGGTCTTCCGTTTGGATTTGTGTGCCACTCGCACCCCTCCTTTGGGGAGTTTGACAGAACATATTTTAGCAGATAATTTGTCTTTATGAAAGATACAAGGATGACCAAAGGATTTGGATTAATTGGGCTGCTTATTACCATGGCGATTATCGCCCTGCTGGCGTTCGGCGGATACTATTATAATGGTGAGCAGAAGCAAAATCAGATTGAGGCTGGACGTAGCGCGGTGGATGCCGCGCAAGACGCGGCCGATGCCCAGAACCAGTACAATCAAAATCTAGAAACTGATCTGAAAAATTCCGACGCCCCCTGGATCAACTACCACTCCGTCCAGGATAATCTAGATGAGATTGAATAAAAAACGGCCAGAAATAGCTGTTTTTAATGGCTCAACCGCACGGTTGAGGCGTTGATTTATTAAGCGATTCGTGGAATAATTAAGAATACTAATATGAATTATATTAAGCTTGAAAATTTGTTTCGTGATTTTATAATGTTATTTGGAGGGTTTGGTTTTTTGCTTGTTTTATACTATGGCCAATTTGTATTTCATAATCAAACAATTTTTGAACTTTTATTCGTTGAGAACCTTGCAAAAGAGTGGACGTGGGACAAATTAAATTTAACTGTTTTAGTTATTATTTCATATTTTGTTGGTCGACTACTTCTTTTAACCGGAAAAATGCTATTCTATTTTCTTTCCCGTATCGTTAAAGATAATAAGAAAAGTCAAAATTTTTTTCCATTTTATCGCGGCGAACGTGCCAAAATACTACATGAATACTTAGGTGAATATAGACATGATGATTTAAGACAATATTGGGAAAGAGAAATATATGCTGAAGTGATTTTGTTTTTATTTTTTGCCGCAAGTTTTTGGTATTTTATTTTTTCTGTAGTTGCAAATAAACCGTCATGCTTCTGGTTAATTTCTTTAATTTTATTCGTCTTATTCGGTTGGTTTAAAATAATCAGGACTTCTTATATCCGAGAGTTTGAGGATGCCATTTGTCAGTCACAAGACAATCATATAAATAAGTAAAATTTGACTTTTTGGGAAATGGGAGTACAATTAATTCACATGTGAATAACTCAATAGCGGCAAAACGCCGCTATTTTTGTTTACAATTATTTGATATAATATGGATATGAATGCTCAAACAAAAAAAAGAAGTCTAGGACAATTCTTTACGAAACAAAACACATGGCTTAGGCCCCAAATTACTCAATTTATCAAATCTAGTGGGGCAAAAATTGCTTATGATCCCTTTGCTGGCAACGGGGACTTATTAGGCATTGCCCAAAGTTTTGGCTTAAAAAAAGTTTTTGGTTTGGATATTGATCCAGCCCTTGGTTGGAAGAAGAATGATAGTTTGATATCAATTCCAAAAATCCATAAATCTATCATCATTACTAATCCGCCGTACTTGACAAATTATAGCGCTCAAAGAAAAAAAATATATGATAAAGTGAGTCAATATTTTGAAGCTTGTAATTATGATGACTTATACCAACTTGCTTTAGAAAAATGTTTGACTAACGATTATGGGGTTGTAATCATTCCTGAAACATTTATCAATTCTAGTTTTCCTAAAAATCGACTAGTCAGCATTACAATCCTAGAAGATAACCCATTTGATGATACTGAAACTCCTGTTTGTGTGGTTTGTTTTGATAATAAATTAAAATCTTTAGATAAAGTTTCTGTTTATAAAAATGATAAATTATTAGGCACTCTTGGATACTTTGAAAAATTTCGTATTGCACCCAATAATTCAATAGATATTAAATTTAATATTGTTAATGGAAAAATCGGACTTCGAGCAGTGGACACCACTGATCCACACAGACCAATTTCTTTTATGCCGAAAAATGAGCTAGATTATGATTTGAAAGGAATCAAGCATAGTTCCCGCTTGATTACAATTATTGACATGCCCACTAATAAACATGGTATGCATTACATAATTAAAAAGAGCAATCAGATCTTAACCGAGTTCCGCAAAAAAACTCATGATGTTTTACTTTCTCCATTTAAAGGGAATAAAAAAAATGGCGAACGAAGAAGGCGTCTAGATTATGCCACTGCTAGAGCGATTCTTGAACAAGCAGTAAGTAATGAGAGACTATTTTAATGACAAATCTTGAGCTGTTTGAATACTCCCTAAAAAATCCAGAGCCTCTCATTGATGAGGCTTATGTTAAGTCAGAGAATATAATTCTTGCAAAATATGGAAAAAAACCTAATAAATTAATGGTCACTAATATTGAGCTCTTGGAGAATATTGTAGCTTATAAGGTTGCCCTCAAGTCCGGGAATTCAAAAGCATTAAGAGAAGCTATCGATAATATTCGTGTATGTCTAAAAACAACTGGTATCAATTATTCAGAATTTCCTAGTTTTTGGGCGGTTACTGATGTATCCCACAGTAGTTATAAGAAGTTGTCAGAGAGCGAACAAATAGAATTTCTTGAAAATGTTCTAAAGAAGTACATTAAACACAGGCATCCAATATATTCAGGGTACGGCTATACTCACAGCACTTTACAGGTTGGCAAGGACGCAAAGGCTCATAAACAGAGCGGCGTTTTGGGAATTAAAAAAGTTTGCAGCATTCTAAATAAAAAAAGATTTCATGCTTTAGGGGATTTAAGCCTTAAGAATTTGAAGGCAAAAAATTTAGTTTATATAAGTACTGATAAAACTGGTAAAAAGTTGTTTAAAGAAATTATAAAACAATATAGTATTAGTTTTATGTGGGGTAAAAAATCAGATGATAAGATGCCTGATATTCTATTTAAAATTAAAAACCATTTTTTTATTGTTGAACACAAACATATGAAGGAAGGGGGAGGTGGACAGAATAAACAGATAAATGAAGTAATAAAATTTATTAGTTACTCTGAGCCTAGGTCAAGCAAGAGGATCCATTACATCACATTTCTAGACGGTTTATATTTTAATCTGCTTAACAGAACTTTCAAGAAAAAGAGTAAAGTCCCAACCCAAGTTGCAAATATAAAAAAGGCTCTTCGACAGAACGAAAATAACTACTTTGTTAACACCGCCGGATTCAAAGAATTACTAGAACAAGTAATATGAAAACAATCATTGTATTTTATGTTGCTTGACTTTGCCTCATATGTTTTGTTAGTTATGATTTTTTATGACTTTTCTTTACATTTTATAGAATTGATGGGGTGGCAAAGGTTCTTTGTCCCTCGGAGGAATATATTTTCCTATTATTGGCCGGTGCCGAATAATCGAAAAAATTATACAATATTTTGGACAGCATATTGGGGGATAGCTTTTGTTCTGTTGCTGATTTATGCTTGTAATTAACTAATTTTATGGCACCAATAATTTATATTGCAATTGGGTTTTTGTTTGGGGTAGCATTTGCCAAGTGGCGGTTTGATTCCCAGATGCGAGCGCATCCTGCCGTTAAACATAAAATTATCAACCCGGCTCAAATGGAAAGCCGGCAGGAGAATTTGGAGAAGATTTTGGAATTACTCAAACAACATGACGAACTGACGAATGATATTGTTGAGAAAGCGCTCGGGGTTTCGGACGCGACAGCCGAGCGATATTTGCAGGAACTGGAAAGTCAGGGCAAATTGACCCAAGTCGGCCAGCGCGGCAAATATGTTATTTATAAAGCAGTTTAAAGCCTCAACCACACGGTTGAGCCATTAAATGTACCATCTCTATATTCTCAAGTGTGTGGATCGGACTTTATATACTGGCATCACAGTTGATCTTGCGCGTCGAGTCAGAGAACACAACTCAACCAAGCTCGGCGCCAAATATACCTTCAGCAGAAGGCCCGTAAAACTTGTTTACTCAAAAAGATTTAGAACTAAATCTCCCGCCCTGAAGGCCGAATATCGAATCAAACAATTATCCCGCAAGGAAAAATTAAAGCTTATAAAATCCAAAAGGCTCGAAACTGGCTCGAGCCTCGCAATGTAAATTTGTAATAGTAGATAATAGTCCGCCGACAATAATTGATACTTGTCTCAGGAAAACCGGGGTTGTCCCCGGAAACTAACAGACCCGATGTCTGCGTTTTTGGTTCTACCTGCGTTCACCTCCTTGGTGATTGTTGCGGTTTGTTCAGTCTATCCTCGACGCTGAACGTTGGTGACGTTGCCGTCGCCATCACGCGTGACCTGGATGTCGTTGGGTCCCATGCCGTTTGGCACAGGCCAGCTGGTTTCCGGTCGGGAGGACTCCCGGACCGAGTTGTCCGGGTTGTACGTGACCGAGTGGCCGGAGTCGTTCCGGTCCGTGTGCGAGCCGTCGCCGTGGTGTTCGACTGTCTTTCCCATGATGACCCTCCTTAGGGGGTATCAATATGGGTTTACGAATTGGAAGCAGGATTGCTTCCAACAATAATCTATTATTTTTATCTATATTTGTCAATGGTCGTTTTTAGTATTGACAAATCTTCGGTAGAGGTGTAGACTGTGCAGTTGCATGTCAAAGGTATTAGGGCAGCAATTCAACGCGGTTTTTTTTGAGGAGGAGACAGTATGGTCTACGAGAGTCAGTCCGAGACAAGCGAGGTTGAGGTAGAGGTGATTGCGCTCCCAGAGGGCGCATTCCACGTCGCCTCATTCATCAACGGCATCGCGTACGAGGCCAGCCGACAGGATTTCAACTTGAAGGCGATTGGGATCATGATCGGCGATTTGCACAGCCGGACTCGGCAAGACGCGATCAGAGCTTTCGAGACCCAGATGGTCCGCGAGAGCCTCGAAGTCATCCGCCGCCGGCTTCCAGGAGTGCACCGGCATCTGTTGGCCCTGACCAGCCTCTAAGACAGCCGGTCGGCGCCAGGTTTTCAAAGAGCGGGTTGCTGCGCAACTCGCTCTTTCTTTTTGTATGCCAACAGGTTGACAATCGGATTTTGTTGGCATATTTTATATATATAATGACACAATTTATGATAAAAAAACTCTCTATCTTTGCTTGTCTTTTCTCATTTTTAGTGGCTTTTCCCACTCTTGCTCAATCCACCGGAAGAACTTTAACTTTGCCAGAGGCGGCTGAACACTCGGCAGTGATTGCTTTGGGCAGCGCCATTGACCCCAAAACTGGAAGTGTGGTAGAAGGATTTATGTTTGTGGATTATCAGAATGAAAATGCCAAATCCGGCAATGCCCGATCCAACCAACCATCCGGCAATAGTTGCTATGCCTTTTTGGCCAAGGGTGCGAAATGGAAAACCGTTGAGCCTTGGCTTGTGAATCCCACTAATAGTCGGGGCTTAGATCAAACGTTTGTGTTCAATAATACACAAACTGATATTGCGAAATGGAATGTTTCAGCTGGAGTCACGATTTTAGGCACCGGGAGCAGCACTTCAGACACTCTTGCGGTCGACACGACCAGTCCTGATGGATCGAACGAAGTTTATTTCGCTGATGTGAGCACCCAGGGAGTAATTGCAGTCACCACGGTCTGGGGAATATTCTCTGGTCCCACATTCAATCGCCGGTTAGTTGAATGGGACATGGTGATTGATGATACGGATTTTGACTGGTCAAGCAGCGGTGAGGCTGGTAAAATGGATTTTGAAAATATCATAACTCATGAATTGGGGCATGCCGCGGGCATGGGGCATCCGTCCGATTCGTGTCCCGAGGAAACCATGTTCCGGTTTGCAGACAATGGTGAGACGAAGAAGCGGACACTAAATACCGGCGACATTGCCGGCATCCAGACGCTGTACTAATAATTTAAGATCAGAAAAGGGGCAATTACCGGCTCCTTTTCTTTTTGGAAAAAAAAGCCAGACTCATGGTCCGGCTTGGGTGCGTGCCTGTTGCTCAAGTTCCGCGATTCTTGCTTGCGCGGCTTGGCGATACGTCTCATGCAGGGTATTGCTCGTCGCGAAAGTCTGCAGAAACTTGAGATCGTCAATGCGACGTATGGCTTTGACGCGTGTCTTCGGTGAGTGATTGCCGTTGGTGGCTTGATACTTGAGCTCATCTTGCGTCACGAACGTGGGAATCCGTCTTCTGACACCCGGCATGAAACCTCCTACTGGTTAGCAGGAAGTTTATCAGAATAGTGGGCCTGTGTAAATACTAATTGTCTCGTTTTGCTGATATACTATGCTCAATGTTTACCATTACTAAAAAAGATCCGCAGTCTAAAGCGCGGACCGGTGTCATCAAAACCGCGCATGGGGAAGTCCAGACACCCGTGTTTTTACCAATTGGCACGAAAGGGGCGATCAAATCCATCGCGGCCGAGGAACTCAAATTCTGGGGCGCGGAAATGATTTTGGCCAACACGTATCATCTCTGGCTTAGGCCTGGGGATGCTTTGATTGCGAAAGCCGGGGGCTTACATAAATTTATGAATTGGAAAGACGCGATTTTTACGGACTCCGGCGGCTTTCAAGTTTTTTCACTTGGCAAAATGGTGAAAGTAAACGAACAAGGCGTCAAATTTCAATCTGACCTGGATGGCTCGACCCACATTCTTACTCCCGAAATTTCCGTTCAGATTCAGCTGAATTTGGGATCAGACATTGCGGTGGTGTTGGATGAGTTTCCGGGATTTCCCGCGACCGAAAAACAGGCTGAGCTTTCCGTGAAGCGTACAACCGCGTGGGCCAAGCGCGCGATTCACGAGCACGTAAAACTTTTGGCAGGTTCAATCAACCCAGGGCAAATGCAATGGGGCATTGTGCAAGGTTCAACTTATAAACATTTACGAAAGCAAGCGGCCGAAGAAATTGTGGGTTTAGGATTTAAAGGTTTTTGTATTGGCGGGGTGGCCGTGGGTGAGCCAGAAGAACAGATGTTTCAGGCCGTCAATGATGCGATTCCACACTTGCCCGAAGATTCACCCAAGCATTTGCTTGGGGTCGGAACACCAGCGCAAATTGTTGCCGCCGTGGCCCTTGGTTGCGACAGTTTTGATTGCGTGATCCCAACACGCGAGGCGCGGCATGGGAAATTTTATGCGAACCTAAAACCCCAAGATGGGGAGGGGTACTACACTTTAAATATCATGAATGAAAAATTTAAAGAAGACTTTTCTCCAATTGATAACACTTGCAACTGCTATGCTTGCGGTAATTTTACGCGCGCTTATATCCGGCATTTGTTTATGTCAGACGAACCTTTGGGAATCCGCCTTGCCACCATGCACAACCTGCGATTTTATCTAAATCTCATGCAACGGATCCGAGAGAACATCGAAACAGAAAAATTCGGGGAGTTTGTAACACAATACAAAGAGCACAAAATGTGATATATTGAGGCAAACTCGGATTGGAGGAAGCATGAAGGTAATCCGAAACGCGCATCCACGGGGTGTTGTCAGTTTGGATCTGATTGGCGACTGTCTCAGCGCATCTGATCGGCACGTGCTGGCTGCTGCGATTCAGCGTGAGCTGGATCAGGCTGTCACCAGGATCATCTTGCGCATGAATGACCTGGCCCAGATTGATGAGGCCGGCGTTGGCTACATCACGGTGTTTTCAAACACCATTCGTAGCGCGAATGGGTCTCTGGCTCTCACAGGCGTTGACAACGTGCGAGTAGCTTTAAAGAACGCGGAGTCCAGACTCGACATTTTTCCAGATGAAGCCGCGGCCCTGGCCCACATCAGTGCCCAGACCGTTTAGTGTATAAGCGGCCCGCCCGCCCAAACGATATAGTCGTTCGGGCGGGTCTTCTTTTTTTGTCAAAATTATGTTAAGATTGGTTTACAGAAAGGGCAACACAGCCAGCATGGGATTCAACCCACGCATCCAGTGTTGTTAAAAATATGAAGAAACAAGAAGATAATCTTATGGATAAAATCATTAGCCTCGCCAAACGGCGTGGTTTTATATTTCCAGGGTCCGAAATTTACGGGGGACTCGCGAATAGTTATGATTATGGACCACTAGGAACTGAATTATTTAGAAATATTCAGAATTTGTGGTGGAAAAAAATTGTGCAAGAAAGACCAGACATGGTCGGTATCAGAGGTCCGATCATAATGAATGCTAAAGTTTGGGAAGCATCAGGACATGTGAAAAATTTTACTGATCCTTTGGTGGAGTGCAAGATTTGTCACGTTCGAATGCGCGCGGATAAACTGAAAGATATTGCCGAACACGAAAAAACCCACGCCGGTAAAAAAGTAGAGTGGACTGAAGCCAAGAATTTTAATCTACTATTTAAAACTTTTATCGGTACCACAGAAGACAGTAAGTCTACGGTTTACTTACGAGGCGAAACAGCACAAACCATGTTCACGGATTTTAAATTAGTTTTGGAAACTATGCGCAAAAAACTGCCATTTGGGATTGCGCAAATTGGTCGCTCATTCCGCAACGAGATTACGACTGGTAATCTAATTTTCCGGACGAAGGAGTTTACAATCGCTGAATTGGAATATTTTGTTAAACCCGGTGAGGACGATAAAGCTTACGAAGAATGGCTTGATTATCAACAGGACTTTTTCGTAAAAGATTTGAAATTAAAACAAGAAAATATTAAAAAAGTTGAATTACCAAAAGACGAACTCGCTCATTATTCTAAGCGCACTGTAGATACTTATTACAATTTTCCATTTGGTTGGGACGAAATTGCAGGAATTGCCAACAGAACTGATTATGATTTAAAAAATCACATTGATATGTCTGGTGCCAATCTGAAAGTTAAAGACGAGGAAAGCCAAACAGAGTATATTCCCTATGTTGTGGAACCAACTTTTGGATTGGATCGGATAATGCTTGCGGTTTTAATCGACGCATATTCCGAATCCGAAGCCAGATCCGGCAAAGAGGACGCCGTGCACGAAACGGAAGTGACGCTCCGCTTATCGAAAGAATTGGCGCCCATTAAGATTGCGATTTTGCCGCTTTCACGCAAAGACGAATTGATTAAACCCGCGGAAAAGATTTTGCAACAATTGCACAAGCATTGGATGTGCCAGTATGACGAAACCGCATCAATCGGCAAACGATATCGTCGGCAAGACGAAATCGGCACGCCTTACTGTGTGACTGTGGACTTCGAAACCGTGAATGACCAGGCCGTGACCGTTCGCGACCGCGACACTATGAAACAGGATCGGGTGAAAATTTCTGATTTGATGGATTACTTTAGGGAAAAATTGCCGTGCTAAAGTCTTACGGAAAAAAAATTCTCAAAAACGGCTTAATCTTACTGACGGTGCCCATAGAAACTGCCGCGTCAGTCACGATCTCATTTTTTGTCAAAGCCGGCTCGCGCTACGAGGATAAGCGGATCAATGGTTTGTCGCATTTTCTGGAGCACCTGCATTTCAAAGGTTCCAAAAAATATCCAACCGCCAAAAAATTATCCGAGACTGTGGACTCAATCGGCGGCGAGTTTAATGCCAACACTGGCAAAGAGCACACCCAATACTATATTCGTGCAGCCAGCCAACACCTGCCATTGATTTTCGATGTTTTGTCCGACATGATGCAAAATCCCTTGTTTGATGAACGGGAACTGGAACGGGAAAAAGGCGTGATCATCGAAGAAATCAATATGTACAAAGACAACCCACAAATTCATGTGGAGTCTTTGTTTGAGCAAACCATGTGGCCAAATTCTGCCTTAGGTCGGGATATTGCCGGGACCGCGGAAGTCATCCGATCAATCAAACGCCAAGACATTCTAGATTATCGACAAAGATTCTATCAGCCGGCGAACATGATCGCGGCCATGTCTGGAAATTTTGATCAAGCTCTGACCGCGAAAATGATCGAAGCTCATTGGGACAAATTGTTAACAAAAAAAGGTTTTACTTTTGAAAAACTACAGAGCAAGCAAACTGCACCAGCCTTATCCGTGGAAAACAAAGGCACGGAACAGGCGCATATGATCGTGGGATTCCCGGCCTATGGGTATGGCGACAAGAGGAATTACGCGTTGCAAATTTTGGCCGCGATTTTGGGTGGGGGCATGAGTTCCCGGTTATTCTTAAAAATCCGGGAACGGCAGGGTTTGGCCTATTATGTGGCCTGCTCGCTTAACAATTATTTGGGAACTGGAAATTTTCTAGTGCGGGCCGGACTGAAGGTTTCCGCCGCACCCAAAGCGTTGGATATGATTTTGGAAGAATTACAGTTGGTTGTAGAAAACGGTGTGACGAAAAAAGAATTAGCCAAAGCCAAAGAATATTTGAAAGGCAAATTGGCACTATCCACGGAAGACCCGCACGAGAAGATGGATTGGTATTTAGGCCAGGAGGCCTTCATCGGCAAAATTAAAATGATTGAAGAGGTTTTTGCTCTTTTGGATGCGGTGACAAGTGAGGATGTGGATCGTGTGGCCAAGGAAATTATTCACAATAACCGTTTAAACCTGGCCTTGATTGGTCCCTTTTCGGACAAGAGTATATTTGAGAAGAAATTAAAGTTATAACGGCGCGGGGTCCTGCCGCGATTTTCACCCCGCAGGTGCTCACTATCGTTGCGCACCAGCGGGGTCCCCAAAATCGCGTCACCCCTCGCCACTTACATCAAGCTAAACATATGCGAATCGGTACACATGTTTCAATCGCGGGTGGGATCGAAAAAGCCCCAGGCAACGCGGCGAAAGTCGGAGCCGAGTGTTTTCAGATTTTTTCGCGTTCGCCGCATGGCGGCCCAGTCAAACCCATCACGCCTGATGTGGTAAAGAAATTTGCGGCGGAAATGAAAAAACATAAGCTGGATACGTTTTATATCCATACGCCATACTTTATTAATCTCTCTTCTGTCAAAAATAATATTTATTACGGTTCCATTGCCGTGATTCGGGAGGAGTTGGAGCGTGGAAGTAAGCTTTCCTGCAAGGCTGTGATGACACATTTGGGAAGTTTTGGCGAATTAGGGGATAAGGAAGGGTTGGAAAAGGTAGGAGTGTCAGTTGGCAAAATTATGAAAGGTTATAAGGGGACCACCCAGTTGCTTTTGGAAATTTCTGCCGGAAGTGGTAGGGTAGTGGGCGATAAGTTTGAGGAAATTGCGAAAATTTTAGATCACAAGGATGTGAAAAAACACAAGGTGGGGGTTTGTTTTGACACTTGCCACGCGTTTGCGTCGGGCTATGATGTCCGCGATAAAAAATCCGTGGATGAGACACTTAAGCAATTTGATAAGATTATTGGTTGGAAAAAGTTGGTCATGGTGCACGTCAATGATTCCAAAGGCGAGTTTGGAGGGCATTTGGACCGCCACGAGCATATAGGAGTCGGCAAGATTGGACTAGAGGGATTTAAAGCGCTGGCTCATCACAAAATTTTAGGCAAATTGGATTGGATTTTGGAAACACCCAAAGATGATCCCAAAGACGATCCGAAGAACATCGCAATTTTGAAAAAACTGCGTAAGGGTTGACAAAATCACCAAAAAGGAGTAAAATTATATATTGTACTTATTCGTAAATCCACATATACTAACCATATGAGCGAAGATAGCCGCAACATAAATATTTCCTCCGTCACACTTTTGAAGATTGTCTTCATCGTGCTTTTGCTGTGGTTGTTTTGGTTGATCCGCGACGTTCTCCTCATTTTCATAATTGCCGTGATCGTGTCCTCGGCCATTGACCCGCTGGCTGATTATCTTTCGAAGCGCCATATTCCCAGAGTTCTAAGCGTGCTTGTGGTTTACGTAATATTTTTCGGAGTCATCACGCTGATTGGGTTCCTGCTGGTCCCGCCCTTGACCCAACAGTTTGAAGAAATCAAAAACGCGGATGTCTACCAAGGCTTTATTTCGCAGGTTGGGATTTATCGCGATACTTTGAGTCAGTCCACCATTGGCCAGGCGATTGATAACAGTTTTAAGGAACTGGCAAATAATTTTGGTGGTACTTTGTTTGCCACTACCAAGGGAGTGGTTAACGGTGTGGTCTCGGTCATTACTGTGTTGGTTATTTCTTTTTATTTGACGATTGAAGAAAACGGCATGAAGAATTTCGTGAAGCATTTGGCGCCTTATAAGCACCAGGCTTATGTGTTCCGATTGGTAAATAAAATTCAGCGCAAAATGGGGGCTTGGGTTTTGGGGCAGTTAATTTTATCCGCCGTGATCTTCGGGTTGGTATTTATTGGTTTGACGGTTTTGAAAGTGGAATATGCTTTGGTTTTGGCATTATTGGCCGGAATATTTGAAATCATTCCATATATCGGGCCGTTTGTTTCCGGCACTTTCGCCGTATTTTTTGCTTTCATTCAAGCGCCGGCGTTGGCACTGGCCGTGCTGATTTTATGGATCGTGACCCAACAGTTGGAAAGTCATATCATTGTGCCCATCGTCATGAGTCGCAGTGTTGGCTTAAATCCGGTATTGGTAATTTTGGGAATTATTGTGGGAACCACCTTGGGTGGTATTATCGGCGCCCTGATCGCCATTCCTGTCATGAGCGGGATTTCGGTATTTGTGGAAGATTTGATGGAAGGCCATGCGTTTGAAGAAGAGCAAGGCTAACTTAATTGTAAGCTTAATATGCCCAGTATATCAACTTCGATAATGGTTTTTGTATTTGCTTTTGTACATAGATAAAAATATTAATTAATATTACCTCGATCAGTCAGATTAAAGATTGATAACAAAAACCATTAAAAGCAAAAGCATCGAAGTTGTATTACTGGGTATGCTATAATTAATAAGCCTGAATAAGGCTTTTTTCATTTGACGACCATGACTGATGAACGAAAAAAATTCTATATCACGACGCCGATATATTATGTGAACGACAAGCCACATATTGGCCATGCTTATACTACGATTGCGGCGGATGTTGTTGCCAGGCTTCACAGACAACTGGGTGAGGATGTTTTCTTTTTGACCGGGACCGACGAGCATGGGGCGAAAATTGCCGCTTCGGCGGAAAAAGCGGGAAAATCCCCACAGGCGTTTGTCGACGAAATCTCCGCTAAATATTCTCTGACTTGGGACCAGCTGGGGATTGCGCCGGATAAATTTATCCGAACCACAGATCCCGAGCATAAAGATGCCGTGAAGGTATTTTTAGAAAAATTGAAGGCTTCAGGAAAAATTTACGAAGGCGAGTATGAGGGTTTGTATTGTGTAGGTCATGAAGCGTTTATCAAAGAATCAGAATTAGTAAACGGCGTTTGCCTGGATCATAAAACCAAGCCGGAAAAAATTAGAGAACAGAATTGGTTTTTTAAACTTTCCGAATATCAGAAAATTTTGGAAGAAAGAATTTCCCATGATGATTTAATAATTCGCCCACCGACAAGGAAAAACGAAGTATTGTCTTTTATCAGACAAGGATTGGAAGATATTGCTATCTCTCGTCCGAATGTGAAGTGGGGGATTCCACTCCCATGGGATAAAAGCCAAACTGTGTATGTTTGGGTTGAAGCTTTGTTTAATTATTGTTCAGCGATTGGGTATGTTTCTGATCCAGAGAATTTTCAGCGATACTGGCCAGCGGATTTACAGCTGCTAGGCAAAGAGATAATTAAATTCCACTGTATTATTGGGCCGGCCTTACTTTTGGCTATAAAAGAAGAATTACCAAAAGCGATTTTTGCCAATGGTTTTTTTACCTTAGGTGGAGAAAAAATTAGCAAAACTGTGGGCAATATCATTGATCCGAATGATTGGGTGGCGAAATACGGCTCGGATGCGGTCAGATATTTTGTTTTGCGCGAAGTGCCATTTGGCCAAGATGGGGATGTCAGCGAAGAAAAGCTTAAGGTTCGCTACAATTCGGATTTGGCTGACGGTTTAGGAAATTTATTTTCTCGCACCACCAATATGATTGAAAAATATCTGGACGGGGATGTGGGCGAATTTGTAAGTCCCCCTAAAGATTTGTCCGGGGCATCAGATGCGTTCTATAATTTGGATTTTTCCGAAGGCTTGGTTTTGATTTGGAAAGAAATTGCCTGGGCCAACCAACTGATTGATAAAGCCAAGCCCTGGGAATTAGTAAAAACCGATCCGGAAAAGGTAAAAGAACTGCTTTTGAATTTGACGGCACTTTTGTATGACATCGCGAAGAAGCTTGCGCCGGTCTTACCTGAAACCGCGCAGAAGATTAAGGAAATTTTAGAATCCGGAGATATTCGGAAACCAGAACCATTGTTTAAAAAGATTAGCTAACTCCATCGCGAGCGACTGCTTTGCCAATAAGCTCAAATCTTGGCAGTCGCGCCTGCCCGTTCCTGAACGGAACGTTCGGGCGGGTGGCGATCTCTCTCGTGAGTGATTGCCACGTCGCCGCCCAGACTAATTCATCTAGATAAAGCGGCTCCTCGCAATGGCTCGATAGAAAACTAATGAGATTTTTCGACACCCATACTCACGTAAATTTTTCGGATTTCAAGTCTGAAACGGACGCGACGATCAAGCGGGCTTTGGATGCCAAGACCTGGTTGATCAACGTGGGGACTGGCTTGAAGGCTTCAAGAGAATGTGTTGATTTGGCTAAAAAATATCCGGAAGGGGTCTTTGCGAGCATCGGTCAGCATCCGACTGAGTCAGAAAGCTTTGAGGAAGAGGTTTATGAGACTCTGTTGTCGGATAAAGTCGTCGCCATAGGCGAGTGCGGTTTGGATTACTATAGGATACCTAAGGACAGTAATCAGGAAACAGTAATCAGTAAGCAGAAGAAGGAGTTTATAAAGCAAATTCAATTTGCGAAGAAATATGGTTTGCCCCTGATTATTCATTGTCGTGATGCTTACGAAGATTTGCTCGCGATTTTAAAATCCGAATACGCGGGACTGCCGGCTGTTGCCCATTCGTTTACCGAGACTTGGGAAACTGCAAAGAAAATTTTGGATCAGGGTTTGTATATTGCACTAAATGGCATTTTAACTTTTGATAAATCCGGTAAATTAGCAGAAGTGGTGGAAAAAATGCCTTTTGAGAAGTTACTGATTGAGACTGATGCCCCGTTTCTGGCGCCGCCGCCACATCGAGGGAAGCGCAATGAGCCTGCGTTTGTCCAGTATGTGGCAGAAAAAATCGCGGCGATCAAGAAAATGAGTGTCGAGGAAGTCGGGGAACAAACTTTTGCGAATGCTTGTAAGTTATTTCAAATAAAAAACCCGGACCAAATAACTAGTCAGGGCTGATTTGAAGCGAGCGCAGGATGTCGGCGTCCGTGCCAGAGTCGGCAGCTGGCTGAGTCTGGACTAGCAACGCTGAAGAGCGTAATGCGGCGAGCTGTTGCTGGGGTGTTGTTGCAATGATCGTATAGCGGAGATTTGGAAACTGCCGGCGGATGAGGTGTTCCACCTTGGCAATTTCATCCCAGCCATAATTGTCCACCATCGATTCCCAGACTTCATTCGCATATTCGTTCCAGGACTTTTCTTCAAGAAGCGCGCACCCATCTCCCAGTCCTTTGCCCTCCAGGGCAATGATAGGAATCAGGATTGGCCGGCGGTCTTGGGGGAGACCCATGATCTTGTGCTTTTGAATCTTCGGTCGTTCTGCTCTCCGGATCGCATTCTCCAGCATGCTCCGGAAGATGCCAACTTTCTCTAGAGCCAGGTCACGTGGAGTCTTCGTCTCACTCACAGGATCCTCCTCAAGGAGTCTGAAGTTGCAAGCAGTTTAACCCAATTTATCAAAAAAGTAAACAATGCTAGAATAAGCTTGTTATGCCCGAAATTTACGATCATCCGCCTACGCATAAAGCTTCGGCGGACAGGCAAGGAAATATGTATAATCACAAAGATATTGAGAAAAAGTGGCAGGAAGTTTGGGAGAAAGAGAAGCTTTATAAAACTTCCGATAAGCCCCTGCCTTCGCCACGGCTTCGGCAGGCAGGCAAGAAGAAGCAGTATATTTTAGATATGTTCCCGTATCCATCGGGGGCGGGTTTGCATGTGGGGCACCCGGAAGGATATACGGCCACGGACATTCTGGCGCGTTTTTTGAGGATGAACGGGTATGACGTCCTGCACCCCATGGGCTGGGATGCGTTTGGTTTGCCGGCGGAAAATTACGCGATTAAAGAAGGGATTCCGCCGGCCGAATCAACTGCGAAAAATATTGACCGCTTTCGCCAACAGATAAAATCTATTGGGCTTTCGTATGATTGGTCGCGTGAGGTAAACACTTCTGACCCTAGTTATTACCGATGGACGCAGTGGCTGTTTTTGCAACTATACAAAAAGGGGCTAGCTTACAAAAAAGAAGCGTATGTGAACTGGTGCCCGAAGGATCAGACTGTTCTGGCCAACGAGCAGGTAGTGGATGGTTGCTGTGAACGATGCGGGACAAAAGTCATCCAGAAACTTTTATCGCAATGGTTTTTCAAGATTACGGATTACGCCGATCGCTTGCTCAACGATTTAGATAAGCTGGACTGGCCGGAGCCGATCAAGCTTATGCAACGAAACTGGATCGGCCGATCCGAAGGGGCCGAGATTGAGTTTATGGTAGATAACCCGAGGGTCAGGCGATTTATAATTCTGCATGGGAAACATGGGACTTCAAAACGAAATTTTATACCGTGGTTAAAAGCAAGTCTGGAGAAAAAAGGATACGAAGTCCAAACACCGGATATGCCGAATACCGAAGAACCAAATGATATAGAACAAGCGGATTTTGTACAAAAAAATTGTAAGCTGGACGACAGCACGGTCATCCTCGGACATTCATTTGGTGGGATTATAGCATTGCGGTTGTTGGAGCAGGGTATAAAAGTTCATGGAGTGGTTTTCGCTGCGACTCCGATGTCAGGTAAATTTTTGGATGGAAAAGTCCGTACAACCGTTGCCGCAGCCATCGACCGCGGATTTGATTTCGAAAAAATTAAACAGCAAGCAAATTATTTTAAAATTTTGGTGGATTCCACTGATACGGTAGTTCGACTTCAAGACGGCGAAATTTTAGCAGGAAAATTGAATTCGCTCAAACAATCGTTTGTTGGGAGTGAGCCACATTTTTGTGGAGCTGAAGAGCCAGCAATTTTAGACGCACTTTTGGCCAATATAAAAGTCTTCACAACCAGACCGGATACCATTTTTGGCGCAACGTATATGGTTTTGGCACCAGAGCATCCGCTAGTAAAGAATCTAGAATCTGGAATCTTGAATCCAGAAGAGGTCAGAAAGTATGCTGAAGATACGAAAAAGAAAACTGAAATGCAACGCACAGCTCTGGAAAAAGATAAATCTGGTGTGCAATTAAAAGGTGTTATGGCGATAAATCCGGCGACTAAAGAAAAAATTCCTGTTTGGATCGCGGATTACGTGCTCGCGACTTACGGCACTGGAGCAATTATGGCTGTGCCACAACATGACGAACGCGACCAAGCATTTGCACAGAAATATAAACTGCCGATTGTGGACAAGCCTTTGATTCCGATCCCAGAAGCGATTAAAAAGTTTGGCACGAAAAAGATTCAATATAAAATTCGTGACTGGCTGGTTTCCAGACAGAGATATTGGGGCGCGCCAATTCCAATTATTAATTGTGACAAATGTGGCAGGCAAGCGGTTCCGGAAAAGGATTTGCCGGTTCTGCTTCCAAATGATGTGGATTTTTTACCAACAGGTGAATCCCCTTTGGCTCGTTCAAAAAAATTTAACCAGGTGAAATGTCCGAAGTGTGATGGCCCTGCTAGGCGGGATCATGATACCATGGACACTTTTGTGGATTCTTCTTGGTATTTTTTCCGCTTTACAGATCCGCTAAACGCGCTGGCATTCGCTGACAAAAAAGCCGTGAATAGTTGGTTGCCGGTGGACACTTATGTCGGCGGCGCTGAACACGCCGTTTTGCACTTACTTTACGCCAGATTTTTTACGAAAGCTCTACATGATTTTGGTTTGATTGACTTTGATGAGCCGTTTTTGAAATTGCGCAATCAAGGATTGATTCTAGGACCGGATGGGGAGAAAATGAGTAAATCACGCGGCAACGTGATTAATCCCGATGAGATCATTGAGGCCCATGGCGCAGATGCGTTCCGCATGTATGAAATGTTTATGGGTCCTTTGGAAGAAGCCAAGCCCTGGCAGACCAACGGCATCGTGGGCGTAAAAAGATTTTTGGATAAGGTCGCAAAGTTTGAGGCAAAAGGCGACAGTAAGAATACAATTCATAAACTTATCAAAAAAATTAGTTCCGATATTGAGAACTTTAAGTTTAATACCGCGATCGCGGCGTTCATGGAATTTTTGAATGAGAATAAAGAAATGTCCAAAGAAAATTGGGAAACCTTTTTGATTCTTCTGGCACCGTTTGCACCGCATCTAACTGAAGAGTTGTGGCACAATTTGGGACACAAAGATTCCATTCATTCGCAACCCTGGCCAAAGCATGATGAGTATTTTGCTACAGATGAAATACTCAAAGTTGTTGTACAGGTTGCAGGACGTAAGCGTGCAATATTAGATGTACCCGCTGGAACAAAACCGGCAGATATAATAGAGAGAGCTAAATCTGACCCAAATGTTAGAAAATATTTGGAGGGTAAACAAATTGTGAATGAAATTTACGTTTATAAACTGATTAACTTTGTGATCAAATGAAGCAACTTGACCAGGCAATCAACATTCTCAAACAAGGCGGTGTCGTGGTTTATCCTACTGACACCGCTTATGGTTTGGCTGTGGACGCGACCAATGTCACGGCAGTCAAAAAACTTTACGCTCTCAAAGGCCGGGATTTTAAAAAGCCGGTTCATGTCATCGTGCCGTTTGGTCACCATCATACAGTCGTGTATGATAGTGAAGATGCAAATCGGCTTATGAAAAAATTTTGGCCCGGGCCGCTGACGATTATTTTGCCGCTTAAGGCCCGAGGCAAGGCTTGGCAGATACTTTCTGCGGGAACAAAAACCCTTGGCATCAGATACCCGGATAACTCAACGGCTCAAGCACTGGTTGAGGCGTTTAAAAAGCCAATTACTACGACTTCCGCCAATCTTTCGGGCAAGGGTATTTGCTATTCCATTGCGGAAGTTAGAAGGCAATTTAGGTACGTACCAAGGTACGTACCTATTTTCTACCTGGATGGCGGCAAACTGCCAAACAATCCGCCATCCACAGTGGTATCTTTATTGAAAGGTGTTAGAATATTAAGAGTCGGATCAATTAGTGAAACAGAGATTAAAAAAGTAATATAAACAGAAACCCATCGCGAGCGCTGTTTTATTTAAGCGCTAGCTTTGTAGGCGCGTGGCGATCTTATATAAGATTGCTTCGTCGTCGCTAAAGTTAGACCTCAATAAAAAAGCGACTCCTCGCAATGGCGAGGCCATATGTTCTTCCCCAGACGAATTAACTATTTTTCACACGCGCTCAATCGCGAGGTTGTAGAAATCTACTGGAATACCGGGTTGTTTTACTTTGCCATCAATTTAACTTACATCTTTGAACCAATTTTCCTGTTTAGCCTCGGCTTTACCCTGGTTCAGATTATGGTTTTTTTCATGTTGGTTTATACGGCTTACGCGTTATTGGTGATTCCCATCAACAAAATTACAAGCAAAATTGGATATAAGCACGCGATATTAATCGCATCGGTGTTGCAGATTTTGTATTGGTTAACTTTGCTTGGAATCAAATCTGAATATAAATTGTTTTATCTCGCACCCTTGCTCTATGCGTTGCAGAAATCTTTCTTCTGGCCATCATATAACGCGGATATCGCGCTCCATAATGTGAAAGCCCAACGCGGGCGCGAGGTCGGGGTGCTGTTTTCCGTTGTGGAAATCGTGGCTATCCTAGGTCCTGTCTTGGGCGGCTTGATTTCCTATCAGTTTGGATTCCTCGTCTTATTTACCACGGCCGCGCTTCTAACCTTAGCTTCGGTCTATCCCTTGTTTTTGTCGCCGGAAATTTATACCCGGCATCGTTTTCATTTTAAGAATTTTTGGGCCATCATGCGCGCCTATCCGCAAAACTTTTTTGGGTATTGGGGATTTGCCGAGGATTTGATGCTTATGAGCCTCTGGCCGATTTTTATCTTTTTGGTGGTGCCGGAACTGTTTTCTATCGGGGCGATTATTACGGTTGCCAGTCTGGTCGCGGTCGTGGTAATGTTGTATTTAGGTAAGCTAATTGATAAATTTAAAGGATTTCCATACCTTCAGGTTTCGGCAATCTTTTATGGGCTAACTTGGCTGTTTCGATCCATCGGTTCGGGGATTGTGAATGTCATATCTTTTGACGCGTTGACGCGTTTGGGAAAAGCCATGGTCAACATCCCGCTGCTTTCAAAAACTTATGAGCTGGCCGCAGCCAGGGGACCTGATTATGCGATTGCTTATGCGGTATTTTTTGAATTCAGTCTGGCCATAGGTAAGGTTTTCACCGCATTGTTGGCGATCTGGATTCTTACCGCAACCGGCAGTATTACAAATGTGTTTGTGGTCGCTGGTGTGCTGACCATGTTTTACGCGTTCGTGAGAAAATAATATGAGTTTAAGATCAAAGGATCCACAAATTTATGAGTTGATTCAGAGGGAACGTCGGCGCCAGGCCGAAGTTTTAGAATTGATTGCGTCAGAAAATTATGTTTCTGATGAAGTTTTGGAAAGTTTGGGTTCAATTTTGACGAACAAATACGCGGAAGGCTATCCGCGCAAGCGATATTATGGAGGTAACGAAATCATTGACCAAGTGGAAGAGCTGGCTATTGCGCGTGTGAAGGCTGCGTTTGAATTGCCCATAGATTGGCATGTTAATGTCCAGCCGTATTCCGGCTCCCCTGCGAATTTGGAAGTTTATAACGGTCTTTTGGAAAAAGGGGATACGATAATGGCTATGAGTTTGGACCAGGGCGGACACCTAACTCACGGCTCCCCTGTTAATTTTTCCGGAAAAAATTATAATTTTGTTCATTATGGCGTATCAGCCAAAACCGGCCGGCTGGATTATATGGAGATTCTGAAATTGGCGGACCGAACTCATCCAAAGTTAATTCTTTGTGGTTTTACCGCGTACCCGCGCGAGATTGATTTTAAAAAATTTAAAGAGATTGCGGAAAAAGTGAAAGCCATCAGCATGGCAGATATTTCGCACATTGGCGGTTTGGTTGTAGCCGGGGTGCATCTATCGCCGATTCCTTTTTTTGACGTGGTGACCACGACCACCCACAAAACTTTGCGTGGCCCCAGAGCCGCTATCATTATGAGTAAGGACAAATTTGCCTCTGCAATTGATAAATCCGTGTTTCCTGGGATGCAGGGCGGTCCGCATGAAAACGCGATTGCAGCCGTGGCCGTGGCCATGAAAGAAGTCAAAACTGCAGCTTTCAGAAAATATGCAGAACAGGTTGTGAAAAACGCCAAAGCCTTGGCCCGGTCCTTGCAGGACTTTGGTTTTAAACTTGTTTCCGGCGGTACAGACAATCATTTGATGTTGGTAGATTTGACCAATAAAAATATCGGTGGCAAAGACGCGCAGGAACTTTTAGATCTTGCTGGGATTGTGACGAATCGAACCATGGTGCCGTTTGATCCGCGCAAACCCTGGGATCCGTCCGGCATTCGCCTAGGCACCGCGGCGATAACGAGCCGGGGCATGAAAGAAAAAGAAATGAGCAAGATTGCCTCGTGGATTACGGCCGTGATCACTGATCACTCGGTTGCGGATAATGTCCGCGGAGAAATCAAACGGTTTACTAAAAATTTCCCAGCGCCTGGATTATGAACGAAGCGATATTCCATGTCATCAATAATTTCGCCGGTCAATGGCAGACCTTGGATTTGCTCGGCATTTTTTTTGCCGATAAATTTTTATATGTTTTCGTATTAATTGTAATTGTCCTTTGGTTTCGCAAATCTTTGCGCTATCATGTTTATTTGGCTTTGGGTTCGGCCTTGTTTTCCCGGGTTCTGATTGTGGAGTTGATAAAAAAATTAGTGAATCAGCCGCGGCCATATGAAATACTTGCGAATACGCGCCAACTAATTGTTGATAACGAGCCGAATATGTCCTTTCCTTCCGGGCATACGGTGATTTATTTTAGCTTGGCGTTTGCTTTTTGGGGGACGGAATATTTTTGGCCATATATAATTATGGCTACCATCGGCTCCTTGGCACGCGTGTTCGTGGGTTTACATTTCCCATTTGATATTGGTGCGAGTTTAATCATTGCCGGGGTGACAGTTTTAGTATTTAAGAGGCTTTTCAAAAATCCAAGTTTAAGTTAAAATAAGTTGCATGCCGCTGTGGTGGAACTGGCAGACACGCACGACTCAAAATCGTGTGGCCTCACGGCCATGTCGGTTCGATTCCGACCAGCGGCACCAGAATACGCTTGATAGGCGTTTTTTGTTTTTTTATGCTTTGCAGCATCAAGGACTAAGGGGTTCCCAAGGGAAACTTGCCTTCAGTCCAATCAACGATAATATTGTCAAAAAATGAATGCGTAGGTGAAGTAGCCCCATGGCCATTGACTCCCACTAGTATTCTATCCAGTCCTATGTTTGTATCCATGGGACTAATGGATGTCGCGCCTATTTGTTGCCATGTTACAGGATCAAATACAGCCAGAGAGCAAAGACCGTTTATCGTATCATACTGAAGAGTTATCCAGTAGTCCTATGTTTGTATCCATGGGACTAATGGATGTCGCGCCTATTTGTTGCCATGTTACAGGATCAAATACAGCCAGAGAGCAAAGACCGTTTATCGTATCATACTGAAGAGTTATCCAGTAGTTCACATTAGGAAGAACAGCAATATCGGCTCCAGCCTGCGGGCCGCTAGTTGTTACCGAATGGGAATGGAGCACGGGTGCGGAAGGAAGGTCTCTTAATTGAGCGACACATGAACCACTACTTAGATATCCCGAGAATATGAAGAAATCATAATATCCCCAGGTATTTTGCGGTCCTATTTTGAAGAAGGCGCCTAACGATGCTTTATTGTGAGTTTTATTGGTCAATCTGTAAGTTGCAGATTTTTTGTCGATTGTATGATTGTAATCCCATGATTGTGAATCGCCAATACCATCATAGACTACTCCCGCCACACTCACCGGACGAGCCAATACCCCTAGATTGCTTGCACTTACAGTGAAAAGTGAACCCGATGCGATAGACCAGACTCCACCAGAGCCATGCGTAGCACCATTTAAAATACTCGTGGTAAGTATTTCACCTGGGCTGCCTGCCTCGGCGTCAATGTAGAGATCAACCAGAATTGGTTCCGAGGAATTTGGGTCAGTTATAGAAAACGAGATCAGGTAATCGTCGGTGTTTGCATTGCTGGCGCTATCTTCGCACCTCACATAATAATTGTAGGTTTGTCCGTCGGAAAGATTGGAAACAGTAGAGGAGTGGGAAGTTCCGCTTGTGGTTGAAAAAGAATCAGTCATTGAAGAGTAGGATACACCGGCAGCCGCGGAGTATTTACAAGTTGCGTTTTCATCAGTAGCCAGGGAAATCGTGGTTGAAGTAGTGCCTGAAGCTAGAGATCCTGAAGGGGAACCAGATGATCTTACAGGTGGCGTAGTATCAACAAAGGGTTGGGTGGTGGCTGAAGCCGGGGCTGATTGTAAAGAAAGATTGTCGGCCGCATCATAAGCAGCCACGGCGTAGACATAGGTGGTAGTAGGATAAAGGCCGATATCTGAATAAGAAGTGGTGGCTGAAGTATTTATTTGCGTGGAGGGCGTGCATCCTGCTCCTTCACAACGGTAGACTCTGTATCCGGTTACTCCGAAATTATCCGTGGAAGTAGTCCAAGATAGATTGATCTCGGAAGAAGAAATAGAGTTGGCAGAAAGATCGGTGGGAGTGGAAGGAGCTTCGGTGTCAGGTGGAGCCCCGGTAAAGTTATAAAGTTCAGTGACATCAGAAGCAGAGAGCGCGCGATTATAAACCCTGACTTCGTCGATAACACCCCCGAAATAACTGGAGGGTGAAATTCTGAATATAGCTCCATTCGGTACATTAAGACTTCCAAAATTTGCAGAGGTATCAGAATCAACCAATACGCCGTTCAAGTATATTGCGGTAGTATCTGTTCCATTGTAAGTGCCAACAAGATGATACCAAGTGCCGTTTTGAATGGCATTGGTCGCAGTATTTGATTTAAGCAAAGCAGTTCCATTACTTACATTGAATTTCACACTGCTTGCGGAAGTATCGGCCATAAGAGAATATTGTTCATAAGGCGCGCTATGGCCACAGCAGAATCTGCTTACAATAGAATCGCTGGCACTAAATCCTGAAGTTTTGTTAATCCATGCGGAAACAGTTATCGCACCAGTAAGATTTAAAGAAGGGGCTGTGCTAAAAGTAATAGTATCATTTATATTATCAAAATTTACCGCACTGCCTATTTTTCCGGTTGTCCATGTCGGGCCATTAGTCAGGGTGCCATTATTATTGTTTCCGGAGGAATCCGCGGCAATAGTGCCTGATGCTTCGTCAAAAGTCCAGTAACCGACGAGACCGGTTGCTGTATCGGCAAAACTAGTGCTGTTGTGGGAGAAAAAGACCATTAGAAATAAAAGGACAACTAAGGATGAGAAAAGAATGTATTTCATTGTTTAATTAATTTCTATAATTAGTAAATTACTAGCTTAGCATATACCGCACTCGTTTAGAGTGCAAGGGGTTGAGGAGTAAGGCGGTTTTTTATTTAATATGCTATAATTTGTAATATAAAATATTACTTATATGGATGAAAATCCTACCATTATAAACCTATCTGCCGGACAGGCAGGTCCCCCGCTTGTTGATAATCCAACGCCTGTCGTAGAGCAAGTGGCAGAACCAGAACCGGAAAAGCCAGAAGAACCTACTAACGAGCAAAAAATCATTTCACCGCCAGATAACTTGCCAGCCCTGAATCTGGCGGAAATTTCTGTTGATTTGATTAAACCCAATCCGTGGCAGCCGCGGAAGGTTTTTAACGAGGAAGCATTAAAAGAGTTATCAGCCTCAATTAAGGAACACGGGGTTTTGCAACCCTTGGTTGTAGTTCCAGATCCCGCGGACGGAACATATCAGCTCATTGTCGGTGAGCGGAGGCTTCGTGCGGCTAAACTTGCGGGGCTAACCAAAGTCCCGGCCGTCGTGCGTGATTATTTGGAAGAGCAACACAAACTGGAACTGGCATTGATTGAAAATATTCAGCGTCATAATCTGGATCCCATCGAGGAAGCGACTGCCTATAAGCAATTGGTGGACCAATACAAGATGACGCAGGAAGAGATTGCCAGAAGGGTGGGTAAGGGCCGGACCACGATTACTAATATGCTGCGCTTACTCCACTTGCCTTTAAAGATTCAAACAGGAATTGCGGAAGGCAAAATTACCGAAGGGCATGGTCGGGCGATCCTGGGCCTTATGGGTATGGAAAAACAACTGGCATTATTTGAGCAGATTATTGGCAATGGCATGACCGTGCGACAAGTGGAAGACAAGGTCCGTGAGATGACGGATCGGACTAAGTTGGTGCGCGCACCGCGCGGCACACCGGCTGATCCGGAAGTGACAGCCCTGGAAAATGATTTACGCGGAAAATTGGGGACGAAAGTCAGGGTCCAGAAATCTGGCGAGTCAGGCAAAATCACGATTGAATTTTTTTCCCAAGACGAACTGAATAGTTTTATGGAAAAAGTCAGAAAATTGGAGCAATAATAAAGTTGACCAATTTTTTTGGATTCGATATACTATTGTGGATAAATATGAACGGACACATACAGCAAAATACTATTAAGGCTTCCAGCCAAAATCTCTTGGCTAAACTTAATATTGTCTTGCCAGGTGTAGATGTCGGTTCATGGAATAGTAAGTAGTAAACAGTAAGTAGTAAGTAGAATTCCGAACCGACCAAGACTGGTCGGATTTTTATTTGATGGGGGCAAATGTCAAAGATGTGTCCCTATCCAAAACGTATCGGAGGAAAACATGAGCACAAGCGTGGATGAGAGACTCGCCCAGTGGAAGAAGCAGCGTGCCCGTCTGAAACAGAAGCTTCAGCGCACAGAGGATTTGTTAGCTCAAACCAGATCTGGGTGGCCGCGAGCGACCCTTGAGCAAGCGGTTGGCCGGTTCGTAGCCCAGATTGCCCAGTATGATGCCGCGATTGCGGCAGTCACGCAGAAAGTCACTGACCAGCCGATTGGTCCGGAAGCGCCTTCAGCGCAACCAGGACTTGTCGGCCAGGTCGTGTAAGGAGTGGCAGATGCAGAATCTGATTTTGACACTCGATAGTCCAGATTTGAGCGATGTTGGCCGACCGTCCCAGCGACCACAGACGGATGAGCTTGCGCCAGGTGCCCACGCGCTGGACGACAAGGGCAAGTGCCTTACCTGCATGAAGCAAGACCCTACCGGCCTGTGTGAGAGTGAGGACGCAGAGCCTGGTTGGCGCGGGGGTCTCTAGGAGAGAACATGAACATAGCTGTGCGCAGGAAAGGAACCTGTGGATTCTGCCGCAAGCCAGGTCACAACCGGCGTCGTTGCCAGGATTGGGGAGAGTTTTTGCTCACCGGCAAGCGCCCCCCCGAATCCACCAGTGGCACGAGAAGTCTCCGTCAAAGCAAGTAGTCGAGCCTAGAGTCGCAAGACCCCGGGCTCTTTTTTTATATATAGAAATTCTTTATAATACTCAAGCTACATGCAAATCGGGGTGTAGTATACCGGTAGTACGCGCCCATGGGGTGGGTGCAGACAGGGTTCAATTCCCTGCACCCCGACCAAAAAGTTAATATTAGTTTTTAAACAAAATGGATATAAGCCGAATTATCCTTTCAGGTTTGGCACTGACCCTGGGCATCCTGACAAGTGTATATTTTGTGGTTTGCTGGTGGCGAGATCCTTCTAAACCGCATGCCCGAGCGCTTCTTTTTTGGGCCTTTTCACTTTTTTTAATGTACTGGTTTCAGATCCCAGCGATTCTCTTCAGCATCAGAAAGGTTATTGTTGTCTCTGATTTTAATCTGTTTTTTGCCCTGACATTTCCCATAACATTCCTGGCGTTTATTTTTATTTATTTGGGGATTCTCCAGATTTTTGAAATACAGACGGAACGAGGTAAAAATTTTTTTACCTGGTCTTGGTTTATATTCGCAATATTCTTTTTTACGTACCATTTTATCGCTCGGAAAGGGGTTATTGAAACTTACTCATTGCCTATTGTCGGCAACCTCTTATTCTATGTGCCTATCCGGATGTTGATTATTTTCATTACGGTGCGTTGGTTCATCAAACTTAAATCAAGAAACATTTACAGCATACTCGGTACAGGAGGGATCGTCATGGAATCCGCTCTTGGATTATTGCGAAATTTTTTCGTCATAAAAAATACTCTTATTTATCCGCCGCAATTATGGTATTTTGTTATTGGATCATCAAGATTTTTTTTTATTACACAGACTATAAGTATAGTACTTTTGGTTATCGGGTTCTATTTTTTACATTTATACTACCACCGCCTCAGAACTGCAATCCATTTTTCCAAAGAAACGAAAGAAAGACCGCAGTAGTCCAGGGGGCAAGTTTTCACTAAGTCCTTCGGGGCTTCTTTTTTTGTCCAAATTTGGTATGATTTAGATATGAAAAAAGTTATGGTGTTTGGGGTGTTTGATTTGCTTCATCCAGGACATGCGAGTTTCCTAAAGCAAGCTAGGAAGTTGGGGACATATTTGATCGTGTCAGTCGCCAGAGATGCGAATGTGAAAAAAACCAAAGGCCAGCCCCCTGTTTTTGATGAAAAAAAACGCGTGGAGCATGTCCGCCAGCTTAAGATTGCGAAAAAGGTTATACTAGGAGGTTTGATCGATCCCTGGCTACATATCAGAAAAGAAAAACCTGATGTCATCGCGCTTGGATATGATCAGAAAGATTATGTCAGTAAACAGCGAACAGTAAACAGTAAACAGAGCTTAGAAGTTCAATTATTAGAACACGGACTAAAAACCCGAGTGGTCCGTTTAAAGCCGTTCCGTCCCGAAGTCTTTAAGAGTAGTCTTATTCGAAAAAGAAAGTAATTAACCCATCGCGAGCGCCGAAGGCGCGTGGCGATCTTAATTAAGATTGCTTCGTCGCTACGCTCCTCGCAATGGTTATATTCTCATGAAATTTTCTGGCATTGTGAAAAAAAATTTAGGACGGGGGAAGAAGTTGGGGTTTCCCACAGCCAACATTGACGCGCCGAAAGAAATGGAAGACGGACTCTATGTGGGGTTAGCCAATGCCAAGCCATCTTTGATTTTCGTGGGTATTGCGCAAACTTTTGGGGAGACTAAGCGTTTTGCCGAAGTTTATATTTTGGATTTTACCGGCGATTTGTATGACCAAGAAATCGAAGTTGAGATCATCAGAAAACTTCGCGAGAATATGAAATTTGATTCTGAATCAGAGTTGGTGGAACAGATGAAAGCAGACGAGCTACTTGCCAGAGAATTTTTTACGAGCTATAATTTAAGTAATTAATCATCTTCAGGGTACCGTGACCCGCCTACGCCGAGGTTTCGGCGGGCAGGAATTCGGTGATCGGTGGTATAGCCCACGAAGTCATAAAGACTACGATCTGGTGTAATTCCAGAGCCGACCGTAAAGTCGGGATAGAAGAAGATGTGCTTTTTTGCACATGCCCTGAAAAATAAGGGCATTTATTTATGAAAAAAGAAACTATGGGTCCGTGGATGGTGACAATGGCCGCGATTCTGTGGGCAGTGGATGCGCCATTTAGAAAATATTTAACCGGAGAACTATCGTCCACCGCGATTGTGTTCATGGAACACATCTTGATTGCGATTTTAGTCCTGCCGATTTTTTTACCCAGAATAAAGGAACTAAAAAATTTGTCACAGCGCGAGTGGTGGTCCGTGATTTTCATTGGATTCGGAGGATCGGCGCTTGCGACCGTGCTGTTTACGCAAAGCTTTTATTATCTGAATCCAACTGTGGCGATTCTCTTGCAAAAATTACAGCCTTTGATAGCGATATTGTTAGCTTTCACAATTTTAGGGGAAGGGTTATCCAAAAATTTTTGGAAATGGGCGATTGTCGCGATTTTTGGTGCGTACATAATTTCTTTTCCAGGACTAAAGCCAGAAGGATTGGCGTTTGACGCGAACATGCTTGGCGTGATTCTTGCTTTAGGCGCGGCTTTTTTCTGGGGTGGGTCCACCGTGTTTGGCCGATTCGTCCTCGATAAAGTTAGTTTCCAAATGATGACCAGTTTGCGATTTTTGTCGGCACTCGTTTTTTTGTTTCTGATGAATATTTACTATAAAACTTTACCGCAACTAAGTCAGGCCAGCGGCAAGGATTGGTTTTTCGTGTTTATGACCGCTGTGATCGCCGGGTTTGTCTCGCTTATGATTTATTATTACGGTTTGCGGTCCACCAAGGCTTCCATCGCGACACTTTGCGAATTGGCGTTTCCGTTTGCCGCCGTGATCGTCAACTGGATATTTTTGGGCGCGACTTTGGTACCCATGCAGATCGTCGGTGGCGTGATCTTGTTGTTTGCCATCACCAGACTTTCCATCGTTAACGAAACCGATATAAGTGAAAAAGCTGTAGAAGCCGAAGCGCGAACTGTATAGCCTGTGCTAGAATGGGTATATGACGATTGGTGAATTATCAATTCGGGAACACAAGAAAAAAAAGGGAAAGTTTGGCGTGTTTTCCAAAATGCCAGTGAAAAATCGACGCCAATTAAGTTTGGCTTACACACCAGGTGTGGGCGCGGTTTCGCAGGCTGTCGCTAAAAATCCTAAGCTTGCATATACGCTCACTTCCAAAGGCAATATGGTGGGTGTGGTGTCTGATGGCTCGGCTGTACTTGGTTTAGGCAACATTGGACCATTGGGCGCCATGCCAGTCATGGAAGGTAAGGCTGTTTTGTTTAAAGAATTTGCCGGAATTGACGCGGTGCCAATTGTTTTAGCCACGCAAGACGTGGATGAAATTGTGGCGGTGGTGAAAGCCATTGCGCCCACTTTTGGCGGGATTAACCTGGAAGATATCTCTGCACCCAGATGCTTTGAAGTGGAAGCACGATTACGTAAAGAGTTGGATATTCCGGTCTTTCATGACGATCAGCATGGCACGGCCATGGTTGTGGTTGCGGCATTGATCAATGCCCTGAAAGTGGTGGGGAAGAAAATTAATCAGGTGAAAATCGTGATCAATGGCGCGGGTGCGGCTGGCAACGCTACAGCTTTCCTGCTCCTTGCGGCAGGTGCTACAAATATCGTGACGTTGGATACCAAAGGGATTATTTATAAAGGACGAGACCAATTACCTGGTTATAAGATTAGGCTGGCGGCGGCCACGAATCCGAAGCGGATAACAGGGGATTTATCCGAAGCGGTAAAAAAAGCAGACGTGTTTATTGGATTAAGTAAGCCCGGAGTTTTGACGACAGCCATGATTAAAGCCATGGCCAAAAATCCAGTTGTGTTTGCCATGGCCAATCCAGTTCCAGAAATTATGCCAGAGGAAGCCAGGAAAGCCGGCGCGTCCGTGATTGCCACAGGCCGATCGGATTTTTCAAACCAGATTAATAATGTGTTGATCTTTCCGGGCTTTTTCCGCGGCCTGCTGGACAGTGGGAATAATCAAATTACAGAAAAAATGCAGTTAGCGGCAGCCAGAGCGCTAGCCAGTCTTACACCCAAACCAACCAAGAATAAAATCTTACCAGCAGTTTTTGACAAACGAGTTGCAAAGACCGTAGCGGCGGCATTGAAATAAAAATAAAAAAAGCCGCCGAAGCGTGATGCTAGGACGGTGGTTTGAGCAGATACGGAGTATCCCGCAGTTCGCGACTTAGCAGTGCGTGTCGTTGCCGCCACGGCTCAAAGTTCTTGCTGATTTTGTAAAGCAACTTGGCCTTGGCCTGGGACGGTTCGAAATACGCTGATCGGATGAAAAAACCCGCTCCAAGCCTGGCGTACCAGTCGATGTTGTGACGCCGTCGCATCTGATCTTGGAAAAATCCGCTCAAGACCAGACATTGCGCGCCCGCAGTTTCCATCATACTTCTGTCTGATAGCAGGGTGGTATCTGTGACGAAGTGATCAAAGACCGCGCTCAAAGTTGCAGGAGCTGGAAACTCAGCTTCGGCGCTAGTGGATACTTGCGCATAGTGCGCTAGGACGCTAGCGTTGTAGATGAGTTGCATCCGGTCAACTTGCGGACCTGAAACATCGCTAAGACGTTGGGCAAAAAATTCCAATGCCCGTTTGTCGTCGACTGACAGGAGTTCTGCCAATTCTGACATGAGATCCTCCAGTTGGCTTTTCTATATTTTAATCCCAAGCAATATTAATTGCTAACCATAAGTCAAGAGGCAATTAAAAAATCCCCAAACCAGTTGGGGATTTTTAGACGGCAACAGCGGCCAGCCTTCGACTATGAGTTTTCATGCACTTGGTGCAGGCTTTCACGCGTCTGCCATGTTCGAGTTTTAGCCATTGTAAGTTTGGATAAAGTCGGACCTTGGTTTTACGCATGGAGTGCGACCGAGTAAGGGTAGCTAGATAGCCTTTGCCGCAAATTTCGCATTTGCGCATTAAGGTTGTGAAAGAATTAATTAGGCTTTAAAATTAACCTGTTGTCCGCCGAAGCTTTAGCGAAGGCGGGAGCAACTTGCTAAGATTAGCATATTTAACCGGATTGATCAAGATCTATGGATCCAATTAGTATCGCCATATTTATCTTTATCTTATTGTTCTCTATTATTTTTCATGAAATCGCCCACGGGCTGATGGCGGAAAGGCTCGGGGATACGACAGCGCGTGATGCCGGGCGGCTAACTTTGAATCCCGTCCCGCACATTGATTTGTTCGGCTCAATTTTATTGCCCGCGTTTTTGCTGTTGGTTAATTCACCCATTCTTTTTGGCGCGGCTAAACCAGTGCCGGTGGATTTTCGGAATTTACGTAATCTCAAATGGGGGATGATTTTGGTATCACTGGCCGGACCCGCGACTAATTTCTTGCTTGCAATAGTCGCGGCAATAGTTTTTCGGATGCTTCCCAACATCTCGGAGCTCGGACAAGGCCTGCTTATCCAAACCATTAGTTTAAATTTAGTTTTGGGTTTGTTTAATCTCATCCCGATTCCGCCCTTGGATGGCTCCAAAATCTTAGCCAGCTTATTTGGGTTTTTGGATCGGAATTGGATGTACATGATGTTATCTTTGGAGCGATTCGGATTTATAATTTTGATTTTGTTTCTATATACCGGGTTGATTCAATTCATGATCGTCCCGCCATTGATTTTTTTACTCAAGTTTCTCCTGGGCCCAAACGTACCCCTGGGGTTGTAAGCCTTGACGGTTTTACACAAATCTGTTAGTATTTGCGAGTAATTAAGAATTCATCCAAGCTTTTTAACTTAACTGCGTAGAGTTGCACGCGGCTAGAAATGCCGTTTTTATTTGCCAGCGAGCGAGGGAGCGATCATTTATTACCGCTTCCGAGCGAGCGCTGCAATCAAGAATTTTAATTCTTCTTTGCCCAAATCTAAATCATGCCGACAGTCAATCAACTAATCCGTCATGGACGGACCAAACAAGTTTATAAATCCAAAACTCCAGCGCTGGATCGCGGTTTTAATTTGCTTAAGGGCCAGCCGTTTAAATATCCGAAAGGCTCACCATTTAAGCGCGGGGTTTGTATTAAAGTGACCACCACCACACCGAAGAAACCGAACTCGGCTCTGCGAAAAATTGCCCGGGTAAGGCTTTCCAATGGCATGGAAGTCACAGCATACATTCCAGGCATTGGACACAATTTACAAGAACACAGCGTGGTCATGATTCGCGGCGGCCGGGTCAAAGATTTGCCGGGCGTGCGTTATCACATTGTTCGTGGAAAATTAGACGCTTCCGGAGTGGAAGGCCGCAAGCGCGGTAGATCCAAATACGGAGCCAAGAGAAGTTGAAAAACTTTCTAATTATTAATTTCTATTGAGTTTTTAATTGCCAATTATTATTAATAACTCACTAAGAACTAATAACTAAAAATTAATTACTAATACTATGCCAAGAAAAGCCAGATCATATAAACGCCATCCGATTGCTGCTGATTATAAATACAATAGTGTTAAGATTGCCAAATTTATCAATTACGTCATGCAGCGCGGCAAAAAAACCGTAGCCACGAAAGTGGTTTACGGCGCTTTGGATAATATTGAAAAAGAAATGAAAACCGATCCTAAGGTTGTCTTTGAACAGGCCGTGCGAAATGTTTCTCCAATCCTAGAAGTTAAGGGTCGCCGAATTGGTGGGGCTAATTATCAGGTTCCAATGGAAGTGCAAGAGCCTCGCAAGACGACCTTAGGCATGAAGTGGATTATTGATGCCGCGGCTTCCAAAAAAGGTAAACCCATGGCTGTAAAATTAGCCACCGAACTTATGGAAGCCTACAATAAAATGGGCGCAGCCATAAAAAAGCGTGAAGACGTGCACAAGATGGCCGAAGCCAACAAAGCGTTTGCCCATTTCGCGCGCTTCCAAAGAAGGTAATTGATAGTTTCTAATTTTTAGTTTTTATTGAATTTTTAATAATTAGATATTAAAAATTGCAAACTCATTGCAAATTAAAAACTTTAAACTAAAAATTTATTTATGCCCAGAGAATATTCACTAGAGAAAACCAGAAATATCGGGATTATTGCCCACATCGATGCCGGTAAGACCACCACTACCGAGTCAATTTTGTTTTATACTGGGAAAATTCATAAAATCGGTGAAGTGCACGAAGGCAATACCGCCATGGACTGGATGGAACAGGAGCGTGAGCGTGGGATTACTATTACCGCCGCGGCCACAACCGCTTTCTGGTCGCCAAGTTTACAGAGTGGCGGTAAAGCCGATGACACGAATCGCGTAAATATCATTGACACCCCAGGACATGTGGACTTTACTGTGGAAGTGGAACGAAGTTTACGGGTTTTAGATGGCGCGGTCGTTGTGTTTGACGGTAAGATGGGTGTGGAGCCGCAATCCGAAACTGTGTGGCGACAAGCGGACAAGTATAGTGTACCGCGAATGTGTTTTATCAATAAAATTAACCAGACCGGCGGCGATTTTTACAAATCCTTGGATGCGATTCATAAGCGCCTCTCACCTAATGCCTTTCCAATTCAGCTGCCCATCGGATTTGAAAAAGATATCAATGGCGTCGTGGATTTGGTCAGGATGAAATCCTATACATATAAAGAGCATAAGGACAAAGGATTTACAGAAGGCGAAGTGCCAACGGATATGTTAGAAAAATGCAAAGAGTGGCGACATAAATTGATTGAAAAAGTTGTAGAGAGTGACGATGCGATAATGGAAAAATATTTGGCCGGAACTGAAATCAGTAACGAGGAATTAATCAGAGCCATCCGGCTTTCGACTCTGACCGGAAAGTTTTATCCGGTTTTAGGCGGCGACGGCCGCGGTTTGATTGTTGCCACGATCCTGGATGCGGTGGTTAACTACCTCCCAAGTCCTTTGGATAAGCCATCTGTCAAAGCGACACATCTTAAGACCAAAGAAGAATTACAACTTACTCCAAAAGATTCCGACAAGTTTGTGGCTTTGGCTTTCAAAATCGCCACTGATCCCTTTGTCGGAAAACTTGCTTTTTTTCGAGTTTACACGGGCACGCTTCAAACTGGTTCCTATATTTTAAATTCTAGATCTGGGAATAAAGAACGGGTTGGCCGTTTGGTGCGATTGCATGCGGATTCTCGCGAAGAAGTGAAAGAAGTTTATTCTGGCGACATTGCGGCGTTAGTTGGTCCGAAAGATACTTTTACCGGGGACACACTCTGTGATGCCGACTATCCAGTGATGCTGGAAAGAATCACCTTCCCAGAGCCAGTTATTTCTGTGGCGATCGAACCCAAAACCAAACAAGACCAAGAAAAGATGGGTTTGGCTTTGCAGAAACTGGCCGAAGAAGACCCGACTTTCCGTATCCGATCCGATGAAGAGACCAACCAGACTTTGATTTCTGGCATGGGGGAACTGCATTTGGAAATTTTAGTTGACCGCATGAAGCGGGAATTTAAAGTGGAAGCCAATGTTGGTCGTCCGCAAGTGGCATACAAAGAAACCATCAAAGGCAAAGCCGAAGCGGAAGGCAAATATATTCGTCAGACCGGGGGTCGCGGGCAATACGGCCACGTCTATATTCGCATCGAACCACAGGATGATCCAACCAAAGGTAATGAATTTGTAAATGAAATTGTCGGCGGCACGATACCGAAGGAATATATTAAGCCGATTGAGAAGGGTATTGCCGAAGCTGAAGACAGGGGCGTCATCGCCGGTTTTCCGGTGCTCAATGTGAAGACCACGGTTTACGATGGTAGTTATCACGAAGTGGACTCTTCGGAAATCGCGTTTAAAATCGCGGGCTCCATGGCTTTCCAGGAAGCTGTCAGAAAAGCTCAGCCAATTTTGCTTGAGCCGATTATGAAAGTGGAAGTTTTAACCCCCGAATCGTCACTCGGAGATGTGATTGGGGACTTAAATTCCAAGCGCGGTAATATTTTAGAAATGACCGAACGAGGCAATATCAAAGTCGTGGATGCGGAAGTGCCACTCGCGGAAATGTTTGGTTATGCCACCCAGATTCGGTCCATGTCCCAAGGCCAAGCCTCATACACCATGGAATTTCATCGTTACCAGGAAGTCCCGCGAAATGTAGCGGAGAAAATCATTGGCGAAGCCGGGAAGATAAGGGTCGGACAAG
>Ga0209541_10001423_pt1 | contig 47628 bp, 64 predicted proteins | sample RifCSPlowO2_01_FD_184027 | JGI IMG/M metagenome (GOLD analysis project Ga0209541, IMG submission 184027) | Groundwater microbial communities from Rifle, Colorado - Rifle CSP2_plank lowO2_0.1 (SPAdes) (version 2) | ecosystem: Environmental > Aquatic > Deep subsurface > Groundwater | place...
AGATATCCTAAAGGACATCTCTGGAGTCGCGGGAAGTTTGCTTCAAGCATTGGCTATTCTGATCTTCCTACAACTTTGCATTATATCTTACATCAGGAAGAGCATCATGGCTCAACCTTCACAGGAAACTCCACACTTTAGTGTGGAGAGGACGTCATTTTTCTTCAGTAGGAAGCCCAAGAAATCTGTAAATCTCTTTTTTCTTTTCAGGATTTAATGAGACATGCCACTCATTTGTTTTCTTAGCTTTTAAAAGAAATTCTGATTTATAAAGTTCTTCAATTGCTTTTTTATAAACTTTAGTCCCCCTTATATGTGCCGGCAGTCCCTTTTGTAAATTAGTTTCTTCTGTATGGGAAGCCCCCCATTTTGGTGGTCTAAAGTTCATCAGTTTCCTAAGTATTTTTTTCTGAATTAGCTCTTTTTCCACTAAGTTTAAATGACCCTCTAATTTATAAATATATTGGATTGGAATACTATTATACCAAAATAGAAAGGTATATAAATGTGTAATAACTTTAAAAATAAGAAAATGGAAGAAACAATTTTCAGGAAAACCTTGGGAAATTCCCCTGTAATAAGAGTTTTGGATTTTTTGATAGAAGGAAGAGGATTGGACTATTCTTTAAGCGATATAGCTGAAAACTCTAGTATTGGATGGACTACTCTGCATAGAATATGGGGAAATTTACTAAAAATGAAGATTGTTGTTCCTACTAGAGAAATAGGCAATGCCAAACTGTTCAAGCTAAATGAGGATAATCCCATAGTTAAGGACTTAGTTAGGCTTCATGACACTTTAATTTATGGGGAAAATGAGAAATATCTGAGTAAAAAATTAGTTGTTTCTAAATTAAGATTATAACTTATTAAAATAGCATCATTATTTTTGAAAACATATGGAGACAATCCAAAATTAAGAATATTGGACTTTTTGCTTACTTTTGAAGACTTTGACTATTCAATGAAAGATATAGCTAAAAACTCCAAGGTAGGGTATACTACATTAAAGGAGTTTTGGGATTCTTTGGTAAAGAGAAATGTTGTGAAACAAACAAGAACTGTAGGGGAAGCAAAGATGTACAAATTAAATATCTCTAATCCAGAAGTTAGAAGCTTTTCTAAATTTTATTGGACAGTTACAAAATGAGAAAATTCTAGAAAAAGAAAAACACCTGATTGTTAGCAAATAAATTATTATTTTTATAAATAAAATGCAGGAGACAGGATTCGAACCTGCGTAGGCACTAAGCCAACAGCTCTTGAGGCTGCCTCGTTTGACCGCTCCGACACTCCTGCATAATAAAACTTAGAAAAGTTCGTTTATAAATATTATTGAACTGTTATTAAAGTGTCAGTCCTTTCTATTCCCCTTATCGGCCTTATCTTTTCAATTATAAAATTCTGTAAATTTACAATATCATTAACTTCAACTCTGGCTACTAAATCAAACTCTCCATAAAGCATATGGACATTTTTAACGTTGTCTAACTCAAGAAGCTTATCTCCTATAGTCCTTTCATTGCCTTTTATAACTGTTATTAATAAAAATGCTAACATCTATACCACCACATCTGCCACTTCTAATGTTTTTATATCTCCAATTCCGTCTAAGGCCTTTATTGTACTAATACATACTTTCAACTCGTCCTTATCATCGCATTTAACCTTAGCTAAAATATCATACTGGCCAAACAATATGAATGCTTCATCAACATACTCTGACATCTTTAAAGTTTCCAGAATTTCCCTTTCTCTTCCAGATTCTACACTTATTAATAAATAAGCTTCTTGTGTCATACATACTTAGAAGCCTTAATAGAATTTAAACTTTCCTATTTTTTCTTTATTACTTTATGCTTTGTCAGCATAGAATTTGGTACAAATATTATATCTCCATTTTTAGTCTTTATTCTTGTTTCTATTATGCTGATATGTTCTATTATTCCATTTATTCCATCCATATTAATTTTATCTCCATCTTTTAATCCTCTTTTTTGGTGTATAAACAAGCCAGATATCAAATTTGGAATAAAATCTTTGAATGCAAGAATAATAAAGACCACAATAATCAGCAAAAACACTCCTAAAATAATATTTAATACAGTAGTTGTTAACCCAATCTGGTCTAAGGCAAATATAACAGCAATGAAATAAATAAGGTATTTTGCTAATGATGAAACCACTTCTTCAATAGGAACTTTAACTCCAGCCTCTTCTTTAAGGATTTTGTTAATTTCAACTTCCTTTAAAACCTTTTTTATTAATTTTCCAATAAACCTTCCAATAACTATCCCTAAAAGAAGTATGACTAATGCCCCTATCAAATTTACTGATAAAGTTGATACCTTGCTTGTTATTGCTTCTAACACCATAACCTGTTTCAAAAAGCCAGTCTTTTAAAACTTCCGAAAGGCTTTAATAAATTAAGTTAGAGACATCAAGTATGGTAATAAATGCAGGTCCTGAATATCAGAAAGCAGAAGTTGAATACAGTTTTGCAAGAACACCAGAAGATAAACTAAAAGCTTTGCAGAAAATGCTTACATTGGCACCCAAGCACAAAGGAAGCGAGTCATTACTGGCAGAGATTAAAACTAAAATATCAAAATTAAAAAAATTATTGGAAAAGGAAAAAAAGCAAAAAAAAGGAAAAGGAAAGAAGACTGCTGTTAAAAAAGAAGGCGCTGCACAGATAACTTTAGTAGGAACAACAAATTCAGGAAAATCAACTTTATTAAACAAATTGACAGGAGCCAAAGTTGAGATAGCAGATTACCCTTTTACAACAAAGAAGCCTGAAGTTGGAATCTTAAATTACAAAGGAATAAAATTACAGATTATTGAAATACCTTCTATATTTAAGAACCTAAAACAGACTGAACAGGGCCCTTCGTTTTTAGCCATAATAAACCAGTCAGATTTAGTAATATTATTCTTTAACAATCCTGAAGAAAAAAAGTTGTTGGATAAGGAGCTTTCTGATATAAGCACAAAGAAGATAATCTATGATGAGGGAAAAAATTATGAGGATAAGATATGGAACTCTTTGGGGTTAATAAAAGTTTATACAAAACAACCTGGGAAAAAACCAGACTACCCTCCTTTAGCATTAAAAAAAGGATCTGTTATAAAAGACCTAGCAATACATGTTCATAAAGACTTCATCAAAAAATTCAGGTTTGCCAGAATATGGGGGAAATCAGCAAGATTTGAAGGGCAGCAAGTTGGATTAAATCACAAGCTTATAGACGAAGATGTAGTAGAGCTTCATATGAAATAATAATCTTTAAAAACTGAAATGTATGCAATAATAACATGTTTATCAGATATATTGATTTAAAAAAACTAGATGAAATAGAAGCATCTGTAATGCAGAATTTAATAGAGGAATATGCTGAAAAACTGGACAGAAAACTTCCTCCAAATGCAAATTTAATTGTGCAGATAAGAAAGCATGAAACAGAGGGCTCGAGAAATAAATATTCTTTTCATATAAGATTAGAGTCTCCTGATGTTTTATGCACTGCAGAGGAAGATGACTGGGATTTAAAAAAAGCAGTCCATAAAGTTATGAGGAATCTAACTAATAATTTTCAGCACAAGTTTAAGATAAAAGGAAGCAAGGCATCTAAACTGCATAAACCTCAAAAATGAAACAAATAATTCTGGTAAGGCAAGACCTTAAGATGAGCCCTGCAAAGCTATCAGTTCAAGTAGCTCATGCTTCTTTAGAGGCTGCTTTAAAATCAGATAAAAAAATCTTAGAAGAATGGCGAAAAGAAGGAATGAAAAAAGTTGTTTTGAAAGTTTCTAGCTTGGAAGAATTAAAAGAATACCAGAAAAAAGCAGGCATAGCCAAACTTAAAACAGCCTTGATAACAGATTCAGGAAAGACTTTTTTTAAAGAAGCAACAACTACATGCCTTTCAATAGGTCCTGATGAGGAAGAAAAAATAGATAAGGTAACTGGCAGCCTTAAGATGTTATAACTATTTAGTGACTAAAATAGAAAGCTTTATAAACTCAAAAAACACTATAAAATATGGCAAATATAGAATGTTTAATAAGAAATATTACTGATGCACCAGAAGAGGCATTAAAAAGAAATCAAAGTGATATTGTTAGCGTTCTTATAGCATCAGATGATTTTAAAAAATATTCTGTTTTTGCTGAAAGATTAGGTATTGACCCTTCTACAGATGTCGAAAAATATATGTTAGAAAGAGCAGAAGCAGAAAGGTCATGGTTTGATTCTAAAAGGCTTGATTCTAAAAAAAATAATTATAATCCTCAAAAAAAAGATGATGCTGAATCAATAATAGGAGAAAGAGCAAAGTCTATAGTTAGGGGTTTTAATAAAAGTGAAAATTACTTAAGAAGCTTAATTTCAGAAATTTATGGAACTTATATCAGAGGACGCAGTGTAGATAATATGAATTATGGTCAGCTTGTTAATATTGGTGAGGCTATTCTTGAAAAAGCAAATCGGTATTATTTAAAGAAAGCTTAAATCTATAAATTCTACTTTGCTTCCATGCTTGCTTGAGCTTATGCTTATGCTGCAATCAGCATCAAATGTTTTTGTCAGATTTATATATTCCATCTTAAATTCATAGTCGATTTTATTGTCTTCCTTATATTTTCCGCTTAATGATATGCTCTCTTTGCCTTCAAAAGAATCACTAAACTTAATTCCACTGGATTCATCATTGTCATTTGTAGCTATAGAAGATGATCCTTTATTGCAATGAAAATCAGATGATATGGGAGAAGAAATTTTTTCCCCGAAGTTTTCAACTACCATAATTAATTTAGTATCCCCTTTTATCTTGAATTTGTTATCCCCTCTTTCCTCACAATTTAATGCTTCAAAACATTTTAAGTTATTTTCTTCTTGATTTTTTCCTTCTTCATGGAAAGTTAAAAAAGCTTCACATTGCAAATTACAGTCCACTCTGCAAATTGTAGTATGGGTTTGTTCATCACATCTTTCTTCAGGCTCGCATTTATTATTTCCGCAAGTATCTGGGACTTTTGCTTCTTCTTGAACTTCAGCTACTTCTGGTTTTTTAGAGACTTCTTCTTTAACTTCTTCAATCATCTGCTCTGGCTCTATTGCCTCTTCTGACTGTTCAACAGTTTCTTGTATTTGTCCCTTGGAGCAACCGTTTATAAATAATATTAGAAATAAGATTGAAAAGATGATAATCACTTCTTTTTTCATATTTTTAAATAAAAATAATGATATTTAAACCTTACCAAAATGTTTATAAATCCATACCTTAAGTTTATTATTGGGCGATCATAGAGGCGTGGTTTACCCGAACCCTTTTCGAACTCGGAAGTCAAGAACGCCGTCGTTCCGGACTGTACTGTTCTATGTAACGGGAACTCCGGTTTGTTGCCCACTTTATAATGTATAATCCTAAAAAGCTTGCTTTAGAGAGAATAGAAATATTGTTTAAAGAAGCAGAGTCTAATTTTAAAAAGCATCCAGAAAGGTCTCATAGATATGTAAACTTGGCAAGGAAAATTGCCATGAGACTCACTCTAAAATTCCCTTCTAAATTTAAAAGAAGGTTTTGCAAGCATTGTTATAAATACCTTAAGCCAGGAGTTAATTCACAAGTCAGAATTCACAAATCAAGAGTAATAATCTTGTGCAAAGAATGCAGAAGATATACAAGAATCCCCTTAAAGCCCTAAATTCTTTTTTTAAAATAGCTATGGTAAATATTCAACCATTCTTCTTTAAGCCAAATTTTTTCTTTTTCTAATTCTTCAGAAAAGCCCCTCTTTTTTAATTCTTTATTCACTACACCACCTTTGTGAGGATGGCTGTATTTCTGCTCTAAAGGGCTTTGAAATCCATGGGAATAATGGGCAAGTTCGTGAGCAATCGTCAGATTAACTATATATTCTGGAACCCTTTCATCCTGAAATAGTTTATTTACCGCAATCCAGGTATTCTTGCTTGGCAACTGCTGTATATGCCCAAATTTATTTTTCCACCTGCCTTTGAATGTAATAAGAACTTTATTTTCTCTTGGGATATCTGGAAAGTATTTTATCCAGATTTCATCAAGCTTTTCTTTTAACCAGGGATAATCTCTCATAAAATTAACTTTTCTTAAATTCAGCTATTGTGTCGATTAAATCCACATGACCTAAAAACATAGACCTGCAGCAGTATCTTTCTAATCCTAACTCATCTAAGATTTTTTTCCTGTTTTCTCCTTTGATTACTCTTTCTTTATAGCTATTCCAGAGATGAGCTATTGGTTTTCCACAACTAAAACATCTTATTGGTATTATCATTTTAACTCCTCTCCTTATCTGTAAGACTTTTGTCTCCTTGCCCTGGCTTTCGAATCACCAGGTTTTCGAGTTTCTTTGAATCTGACATCCTGAATAATAAGGTGCCTGTCATAATCTAAAAATTTTCTCTTTAAGTTATTGTCCTTGCTCCATTCCAAAAGACCTTTTGCAATCACTAATCTTGAGGCTTCAGTTTGGCCTTGCCATCCCCCACCATATACATTAATATCAAAATCTATTTTTTTGCCCAAATCTTCGGCGATTATCAATGGCTCCATCACTCTCATTTTTATCATTTCATTGTCAAAAGAGTCTAATAGCTGCCCATTAATCCTTATCTTTCCCTTGCCTTCTCTTAAAGTCGCTCTTGCTATAGCCCTTTTTCTCTTTCCTGAAATATTAATAATCCTTTTCTTTTCTGCCATCATTCTCCGCCTAGTTGGTTGCAAATGTGGCCAACACTTAAATACTTTGTATTTTTTATTTTTCCGACATGAGCTTCTTTTATAGTTTCTAGTTTTTTGTTTTCAAAATCTTTTGGAATGCCATAATAACATTTGATATTCTTCAGCACTTCTCTTCCTTTGTACTTCTTATGAGGCAGCATACCTCTTATAGTTCTCTTTACAAACTTTTCGCTCTTTTTTGGAAAATAGGGGCCTTTTTGCGCTGTGCCTCCAATTGAGATTTTCCATTTATAATGCTGTAAAATCTGCTTTGATTTTCCTGATACAACAGCCTTTTCACAATTAACAACATCTATTTTTTCCCCTAGCAGGGCTTTTTTGGCAGCAACTGTGGCTAACCTTCCAAGTATTAAATTTTTTGCGTCTATTATCATCCTATTATCCTTACTTTTTTTCCTTCTGGATTTTTTTTCATTAACTCATTTATTGTTATTGCATTGCCAATCTTGTTTATTTTTTCTTCAGCAGACCTTGAAAACTTCCATCCAGAGATTGTGATTTTCTTGTCCAACTCACCCATGCTCAAAACCTTTCCAGGAACCAAAGCTGTCTCACCTTCTTTTGTATACTTATTTATCCTGGAGATATTTACTTCTCTTCTTTTTCTTGTCGGTTTTTCTAACTCATAAGCAATTCTCTTCCATAACATAACATTCTTCTCTTTGCTTAACTTCTTTAATTCAATAATTAAGTCTTTCAGATACTTATTTTCAGGTCCTGTTCTTTTTGCCATTTTAATGTATTGTAGAAGTAAACTTGCAAGTTTACTCTACTAACGCTGTTAACTCGTAGAGTTTAATATTATATTTTATCGGCATTTAAAAGGTTTTCTAATCTTTTATTTTCTTGTCCAACTCTTTTAATTTTTCCTCAAAAACTTCTATCCCATTAGACAGAATGTCCTTAATCTTCAATTGACCCCATGACTCTATGAACATCATAATTTCATCCTCTTTATATTTAACATCAACTCCATATTTGACACAGTCTTCTGACAGATCACAAGCCTCCATGTTTTTGACAATCAGCTTATCATTTTTTACCTCAAAAACATTTTTTGGGCAAGATTCTTTAGCTTTAGCAGCATTCTTCACATTGCTTACATTCAAAATAGGAGAGTATCTGTAATAAACCAAACAAGGGCTCCATTTTGTGTGGGTTTTTCCTTTTCCCAATACAGCTTTCATATCTACTTCTAATTTTTGGCCCTTAAGCAATTTAACTATAGGCATATCAGGAAAAACAGGCTTAACTTTTGCATCTTTAGCTTTTAACTCAGAGGATGTAACTATTGCAGGACCTTTTGCCCTTAAACTTAAATGCACTTCGCATATAGAGCACCCCTTGCCTTTGCACTTGCAGTCCTCTTTTAAATTATAGCTCTTTAGGTCTGTTTTTAATGGTATCAAGCCTAATCTATGAGAGATAATTTCATCATATAAAGCAGAATCATTTTTAATAAACTCACAGTCTTCAATAGCTAAAACAGGCACTTCATCCATCATAAGCCTTCTTAAGGTATTTGCTATTACAGGATTAGAATCTGTTAATAGAATTGTAGCTTTATCTTCGCTTTTTGATATAAGTTTAAGATCCATTTTAAAAATAATATATTACCTTTATCAAAGATGCTCTTTTTAAAGCTTTCCATTTTTATGGCTATTTTAAGGAAATATTTTTAAACTTTATCCAAATAATTATATTATGAAGATGAATAAGAAAAATTTAGCAATTATTGGTTCAGGAATTGGAATTTCATTATTATCATATTTAGCTTTCAATTCCAATAATGATAATCCATCTAATCACATTAAGGAAAATGCCCAAATTGCTAATCAGAAAAAGCTTGACGATTTTAACATTAGGATTATTCATTCAGAAATTGAAAATAAAGTTGAAGGAATAGAAATTACTATAAATAAAGATAGACAAAGAGAACTCATAAATTATAGTCCTATTTATTACGAAATCCCTGAAATGAATATAAAGTTTTATCTTCCTTTAGAAAATGGCATGATTAAGGCAACCAGTACTTTTGGAGAACCAAAATCTATAGATGGGATGGTACTATATATTTACGGAAAAGACCCTGAAACAAACCAACATAAAATTTTATTTAAAAGAATATTAAGCTATACTCAAGATTAAACCCTTCTGCCTCTACGACCACCAGCTGGTCTGCATTTGTCATGGGGGATAGGGGTTACTTCTTCTATTATTCCAATTCTAAGACCTTCTCTTGATAAAGTTCTTATTGCGGCTTGAGCACCAGGCCCTACTCCAGCAGGTCCATTATGGCCACCAGGAGCCCTAACCCTTATGTGTATGGCATTAATGCCTTTTTCTTTAGCATTCTCTGCAGCAATTTTAGCAGCAGCCATTGCAGCTGAAGGGCTGCTTTCTAACCTGTGGGACTTGACAACCATTCCGCCTGTTCCTTTACTTATAGTCTCACTGCCAGTTATATCAGTAATATGGATGATGGTATTATTATAGCTAGAGTAAATATGCGCTAAACCCCATCTTAAATTTCTTTCAAAGGTATTGGCATTACTTCTTATAGTTCTTTCCTTTCTTCTTTCTATCATCTTTTAATTTATCTCTATTCTTTTCTTTTTTCTCCTCTTTTTTAATTTTCTTCTCATCTCTTTTTGCTCTTTCAGGATGCTCCTCGCTTGACAAGTCTGACTTTGGCAAAAATCCTATTAAGCTTTCCTCATCTTTTAATACTAAATAAGAAGGCACATTAACTTTTTTTCCTTCTATCCCGATATGACCATGAACAATAAACTGTCTGGCCTGATTAATTGTATTTGAGAGATTTTTTTTGTAAACAAAGGTCTGTAATCTCCTTTCAAGGATGTCATTAATAGTGAGATTCAAAACATCTTCTATTGCATCGCTTTGGACTAAATTTAATTTGCTTAGTTTAGTAAGGAGCTGATTTTTTTCCTTAATACCTTGGTCTGTTGTATCTGCAATAAGCCTTTTACCCTGATCTCTGAATCTTTTAATCATAGAACCCATTTTCCAGAGTTCTTTTTTATTTCTTAATCCGTATTCCTTAAATAAAATTCTCTCTTCCTCTATTCTTGATGCTTGCCAAGGATGTTGCGGTGTAGAATATTTTTTTCTGTGTTTTCTTGGATGTCCCATTTTTATTTCTTGCTCTCTTTAGCTTTTTCAGGTGATTTGATTGATTTTTTTACTACACCCACGCTTGTGCCCCTTCTAAAATTAGATCTTGTTCTTTGCCCTCTTACTGGCAAGCCCCATGCATGCCTTAATCCTCTATAGCTTTTAATTTTTTGCAGCCTTTTAACATCAAATTCCTTTGCAAAATTCAGATTTGTTGTAAATAGATGCTTGTCAATACCTTGATCATAATCTTTTCTTCTGTTATACATCCAAACTGGAATGCCTTTTGGGTCTTTTATTACCTCTTCTATCTTGGTTATTTCTTCAGCAGACAATTCTCCAGCCTTCTTACGATTTTCAACTCCAGCAGAGAAACATACTGCATTAGCCATCATAAATCCAATTCCTTTAATCTTTCTTAATGCATGCTGGATTTCTTTGCTTCCATCTAAGTCAGAATTTCCTATTCTTATTAATTGTTTAACTATCATTTTAAGATGATTTAAGGATTTTAATTTAAAAAGCTTTCTATTATGAGCTGACAAAGAGCTTATATTTATCTTCTCCAGCAAGCTCCATTAATACTCTCTTTATTATTGCATTTTCAGGATCTGGCATCAGCTTTACCCTGCTCTTTATCTCATCAAAGCTTTCAAAAGGTTTTTTGTCCCGTTCTTCAATAATTTCCCACATGTGTTTTTTCCCTATTCCTGGAAGCAGCTCTATTTGATGCCTTCTCGTATTGATAGGCTGGGCTTTATTAAAAAATTCAACAAACCTTTTTTCATTCTTTTTTACTAAATCCTTAAGCACTATTTCAAGCTCATTCCTGCCTGTTTGAGTCATCTTGTCTAAGGGTATCTTGCCTATTATATGATGAATCTTATCCCTTTTTCCCTCTCCCATATAGACTTCTTCATGAATTTGCAGAGAAATACCTTTTTTAGGAACTAATTCTAACAGGATAAAATGATCAAGACCTATAGCTTGCGCTATTGGAGACCTTCTGTGTGAAGGTCTTGTATCGAAAGGATGTCCATGCGGAAGGAAATCCAGTATAATTGCCTTTTCTTCTTTTACTTGCCTTATCATTTTTCTTATATATGGTAATTTTATTTAACATTTTAAGTAGATTTTTTGATTACTTCTAGTATTTTGTTTAAATCCTCTTGCTTTACTGTGATTGTCTCTCCTACAAACACTGCTCTTAGACTGTCAATTTCTTCAGGTAAGATGTCTATTAACTTAACAATATGCCTCTCTTTCAGCCTTGGGACATTTAATTCATTTAATTTTTGCTTTAACTCCTGAATTTTTTTGTTATCCACTTTGGAAAAATGCTCAGCATATTCATAAGTCTTTGCTGCAGCCGTATTTAATTGTTTGTCCCTTTTGTTAATTATATCTAGCTTCTCCTTAACTTCAGCCAAAGTTATTGGCTCTTCTTTTAAAACTTCAACATCAGTCATTTTTTCAAGTGAATAGGATGTACAATAAGTGTTTTTTCCTTTCCTCCATCTTTTATCAATACCTCATAACAATTGCCTTTTTTGCCTTTAATCCTTCCTGATTTCCCATGATATCTTGGAAAATACATCCCTCTTTGTACAGCTGGTTCAGCCTTTAAAACAACAATTTCCCCTTCTTTAAAAGTCTGAAGATACTTCCTTATGCTTATTTTGCCCCTATCTCTTATATTCTTCTTTAACTTGCTTCTAGTTTTCCTTCTAAAACTGCCTGCTCTTTGTACCATTTTATTAAAACATGAATGAGTATTTAAAAAGCTTTCTAAGGATATTTCAAGGTGAAAAGTTTAGCGTATCTCCTCTTTTAATTTGTCTAGAACCTTACTTAAAGCAAAAAATAAATTAAAATCAGTAACCTCAGAAGTATATATCTTGCCTTGCATCTCCATCTTGCCGAATAATTGGTATTTCTGGTTTTTTTCAGTTTTATGTACTTCCTTAAGATGCAGGCTTAACCTGTCAAAATCACCAAGAGAGTCATTAATTTTTTTAACTTGATTGCCTACAAGCTTTCTTATGATAATTTTAGTAGAAGAATCAAAATCTCCAAAGCCAGAAAGCTCCATTTTAGTGCCTAAAGTAATCAATGTATCACCTCTATTATTAATAATTTGCTTAATAAATATATAAACTTTTTGATACAACTTTAGTGTGTAAAAAAGACCCAAAAGTATATAAACAAACTAAAAGTACATAAACAATCCAGGTGATAGTTTGAATGACTAAAAAAAAGAGATCAAAAATATCCACAAAAATAAGAAGCAAAAATAAAAACGGCACAAGAATTGTGAGATTGAGCATAAGAAAAAGGAAATAATTCTAAATCATTTTAGATATGTAAACTCCATCATTCTTATAGCTGAATTTATTTTTGAAGTATTCTTTAACTCCTATGCCTGATATTACTAAAATCTTTTTAGCGTCAAATTCTTCTTTAGCTATCCTTTCTGCTTCCAGCATTAATTTTTTCCCCAAACCCCTATGCTGGATTTTACCTTCTTCTCCTATAGAAGCAGCAGTGCCATAAACATGGATTTCTCTTACTCCAACACTATTCTCTGTTATTTCTTTCCTGAAGCTTTGGTAAGGTTTTCTTAATCTTAAAAATCCCAAAATAATATCATTCTTTATGTCTTCAAAACTTAAAAAAACCTCTTCACCATTGCTCGCTTTGTAATCAGTTCTTAATAATTTTACACTATCCCATTCAATTTCCCTGTTTTTTGGCTCTCTGCATCTTATACATTCACATTTGATTTTATTTTTTTTCATAAAATCATGAATATACTGTCTCAAATTTGTCCTGTCTGGTCCATCTTCTGTAACATTTGTAGGAATATCTCTCTGGCATCTTATTATTCTGCAGAATTTTTTAACATATTTTTTTCCTTCAGTAACAATTTCAATTGCATCTCTAGTTGTTAGAGGATTGTATAGATCTTTTTTCCAGAGTTCATACAAAGGAGTTCCTTTCATGACCAAACAAGGATATATTTTTAATGCATCTGGCATGAAATCCTGATTTGTAAATATCTCTTTAAAAACATTAATATCTTTTTCTTTAGCAGATCCATATAAACCAGGCATTATATGGTATGTAACTTTAAGAAAAGAGTCTTTTAGCAACTGTATTGATTTTATAGTATCTTCTATAGTGTGCCCTCTGTTATTTTTCTTAAGGAGATCATTGTAAATTGTTTGGACTCCTAATTCAACTCTTGTTGCTCCTAACTTAAGCATTTGGTCAATATGGGGCTGAAAGCACCAGTCTGGCTTAGTTTCAACTACAAAAGTAACATTTCTTATCTTGCTGGTTTCATTTCTTTTTTGCTCTTTTTCTAATGTCGAATTGCCTTTAATACCCAATAATTTTTGATGTATTCTTCTAGTTCTTTCAATGTTTTGTATTTCTCCAGGAAGTTCAAAAAATTCATTAAATTTTTTCTTATTAAACTTGTTATTTTCGAAGAACATTTCTGAGAAGTCATTTAAAGCTTTAAAGATGTATGTGGCAAACTCTTCCTGATACTCTCTTTTATAGCTTGGGAAAGTCCCTCCCTGAACTATTATTTCAATTTTGTCAAAATTATGGCCTATTACTGAGTAATGCTCAAGCCTGTTGAATATCTGCAGATAAGGATCATAAAAATTTCTTATTGCTCTTCTTGATGCAGGCTCATTTCCTGTATAGCTTTGAGGAACATTGCCAAATACGCTGTCCGGTCCTCCTGGGCAAAAGATACATGTTCCATGTTTGCACTTTTCTGGCATTGTAAAAAGAGAAATGGGGGCTACTCCGCTGATTGTTCTAATGGGCTTCATGCTTAGAATTTTTTTAATATTATCATCTTCAGTATGAGAAAGAATTTCAGCATCTTTTGGAACTCTTTTTAATTTAAACTCTTTGCTTAACTTATTCTTTAATTTTGATAATTTATTCTTATCGAGATTTTTTTCTTTCGCTATTTGAATGATCTCTTCGTAAAAGCCCATAATTAGGCTTAATACAATAAATTTAAATACCTTTTCTCTAGTTTATTAGTGATGAAACAAATTCCAGCACCGTTATGGAAAAGATTCTTGGCATATATAATTGATATTCTTATTATCGGATTGTTTATTGAGACTTCATTCATAGGCATTTCAAAGATGGCTTTTGGAGATTTTTCAGAGAAATCATTTTCAGAAGCCTTAAAATTATCTTTAACACCTCAAAATTATTATTTGCTTGCAGTCATAGGAATTTCAATAGCCATACTCTCTTTGTTATACTGGTCTATACTGGAATATAAATTAGGTCAGAGTATTGGAAAGATGATTTTTAGAATTTATACAGTTTCGGAAAAAAAGAAGCTAACATTTTTGCAGGCTTTAATCAGAAATGCAGCAAAAACTTCATCTTTGTTATTGATATTGGACGCATTAGCTTTATTTAGATATCCTTATTATAAAAGATTTACTGAAAAATGGTCTCAAACACAAGTAATACAAAAAATATAAAGCAGAATAAGGCTTTAACAGTGATAAGTGTGATAGTCCTGTTATGGATAATAGGATTTGTTTCTGCAAAAATCATCCATTCAACTTTTGAAGAGGATTTAGTCACTAATGGCATTGCTGTTATACAAATTCATGGGCCGATTACAATAGATGCCACAAACACTTTATCATTTTCATCAATATCATCCTCAAGCATTTTAAGCAATCTAGAAAAAGCGCAAAAAAATAAGAATATCAAAGCAATAATACTTGATATAAACTCTCCTGGCGGAGCTGTAGTTGCAAGCAAGGAGCTTTCTAATATTATTAAAAGAAGCGAAAAGCCTGTTGTGGCATTGATAAGGGAAGTTGGAGCTTCAGGAGCATATTGGATTGCATCTTCTGCAGATAAAATAGTTGCAGATCAATTATCAATTACTGGATCTATAGGAGTTTCAGCATCATATTTCGATCTTTCAGGATTATTGGAGAGGTATGACATTGAATATGAGCAGCTAACAGCTGGTTCAAGAAAAGAATTAGGAACTCCTTATAAAGAGATAAGCAGTCAAGAAAGGATAATTCTGCAGAAAAAAATAGACAGGATACATGAAGTTTTTATTGAAGATGTTTCTAAAAACAGAAATTTAAATCCCCAGCGAACAGCACAAATTTCTACAGGAGAATTTTATTTGGGAGAAGAGGCATTCAAATTAAATTTAGTGGATGTTCTTGGCGGAAGGGCGGAAGCATTGGCAGAGGCGCAAAATCTGGCAAACTTGACTAAGCCCCAAATAGTGGAGTATAAAGAAAAAAAGTCTTTTTTAGATTTTTTTACCAGAACAACTGCCTATTACATCGGAAAAGGAATTGCTTCTGAATTAAGATCCTATGAAGATAGCTCTTTGAGCATAAAAGCTTGAAGTCTTATTTACTGCTTATATTATTCATTTATTCTTCATCTTTGAAATGACGATATAATCAAGCTTATATTGTAAGAACAGAAAGATTTAAATATTTTAACATATATACGTTTTTTAACATATGGAGGTAAAATGGTAAGTATAACAGTATCTGTTCCAGGGGAAGTTAAAGATAAAATGAAAAAATTTCCGGAGATGAACTGGTCTGGATTTGTAGCCAAATCCATTATAGAAAAGACCAAGGAATTATCATGGAAAGAGGAACTTGTAAAGCAGTTCAGAGAGGAAAAAGATATGACAGACTGGGCTGTTAAATTGCAAAGAAGAGCAAGGAAAGGAAGATACAATAAATTAAAAGAGAAAGGTTGGGTATAAATGAATCCTGTTGTTGTAGACACTAATGTTTTATTTACTTTCTTCTGGAAAAATTCCGTTTTTAATAAGTTAGTTCTTAGCCAGCATCTGGAATGCCTTTGTCCGGAAAGGGCTTTAGAGGAAATTAACAAATATTCTTCAGACATAATGAAAAGAACAAAATTATCTGAAACAGAGTTTAATAAGCTTAAAAATGAACTATTTAAGGTTTTAGTTGAACCGCTTCCTTTTAAATTATATTCTTCTTCTATTAAAGAAATGGGGACCTGCATTGAAAACACCAAAGGTTTAACTGCTGAGGAAAAGGAAGAATTATTAGATGACATTGATTTCCTTGCTTTGGCTTTAAAGCTAAAGTGTCTATTATGGTCTAATGACAAATTGCTTAAGGAACAGTCTAAAGTGAAAGTAATTAATACAGAAGAGATGATTAGTCTGGTAGATAAATTCGAGAAAGAATGGTCTCCAGCACAATAATCTAAATTGCTATCTGCAAAAATCACTTCTTTTATATCTTAATAAAAACAAGATGATATTCCAAGAGAAGATTCTCTCAAGCTTTTGTAACCCATAGCTTTAAAAAATTAAATATATCTATTCTTTTTGGCAAGCTAGGCTGGCAAGTTAGCGTCTTGCTGTAACCATGAGTACGCTTTACATGGAGCTGAAGCTCATTGAAAGGTGCCTGCTTAGGATAGCAGTCTTGGTCTGGACTGAGAAACTCTATCCTGATTGGCTGGTGCTTTTGGGAAACAGGTCAGGATGGGAACATAGCAGCCTTAACCTTGAGTATTGGCGCTTTTAGGTAATGGAGTGGAGAAAGGATTAAGGTTAACTGTTATCTTTGGCAAGTATCGATCTTTGGGCGTGCTTGCCTCTTTATAATCCTACTCCTGTTAAAGACTTAGAAGCTTGAACTGCAATGCCTTCTAGATTTCTTATGATTCTTGTATACATTTCCCTTATGACCTTTTCATATAAAGCCTCTTTTAAACTTCCATGACAATGTTTTAGAATGTCTTTAAGATCTGTAAATTCTTTAATCTCTCCTTTTGGAACTCTGCAGGTCATTTTTGTATCTTTGAATAAATTGTAAAGACTCAAATCAGCAGTTTCAACAGATAAAACCTTAACATCTACCCTGCACTTGTCAAACTCAAAATCAGTTAAACTTGTTCCTAAGGTTTCAAATTCGTACAAATTAACATCCACTAAGGTTTTAACCTGGGCTCTTTTGCATTGGAATGTCAAATCATTAAAACATTGCTTGTCTGTTCCGCAGTCTGTTGTCCTGTAAAGGAATCCAAAAACGACTCCAAGCAGAACAAAAAAAGTTAATGCTGCTAAAAATTTGTATTTTATATGAAGTTCTTTATATTTTTTAATTATTTTTTTCATTGAGGAATTTTATTTTAATTTTTTACACAGATTAAATACTGTATGTAAGGGGCGTTTGTTCCTTCAACAGTTCCATTTGTATTTACTGTAATGTCTGTAGAGGCTGTGCCTGTTACGGTTCTTTCAAATATAGTTCTAGTCCCTGTCCCTCCAGTAAAATCAGACGCCCCTGCTGTATTGACAGTCTTGAACAATTCGTCGTTTGGCCCCGGATGTGTATGTCCAGGATCTGTTATTCCGTGATTATGCTGTCCTACTGTTCTATTTTCCTGATTTGATAAAGCTGTTCCAGCTGTTCCTCCTAAAGTTCCGCTTGATGAATTATAACCGACTAAATATCTTCCTCTTGCAGCAATATCTTCATGCCATCCTGTAGGGCATCCAGTTAAATTAAAAAAGCCTACAAAACCAGGAGGTATTCCAATAATTCCGTTAAAAGCATCAGTAATATTTCCTGTTACATTTATATCACCTACAACAGTTAAAGCATCACTTGGATTGGTAGTTCCTACCCCTAATGTGTCTGTTACAAATAAAGAATTGCTAAAAGTAAAGTTTCCAGAAGAAAAAGTGCCTTTGATAATCTGGTCTGCAGTATGTGAAACATCCTGGGCGATTACCATTACTAGAGATATCAAGAATACAGTTACTATCAAATGAGCTAATCTCGTTCTTAATACACCTTCTTTATTTTCTTTTTTTACCATTTTTTTTAAAATGTTTTATTTCAACAATCCCTAATTTTATCAAGTCTCCAAGTTCAATATCGCAAAAATCGCAAACAGAATCTGGAATTTGAATTGTTTTTGAATTTTCCTTGCCCCTGACTTTAGATATGAAGATATCTGAACTGTTTAAATCAGTTTTATCCATATTAAAACATATTAAAACATATTTAAATAGCTTTTGGTTCTTCTATTATGGTATTGAAGGTTTTCATTAGTAATGAATACTATTATTCAACAATGATGCACACTTTTTTGTGAAGAACAGTATGTACATATGCGGAGAAAGCAACGACTTTTGCACTACTTTCTGTCTAATATGAAAACAACCTCATATTTTGTGTTATACATTTTGAATAAAATGAGGGCAAACCCGAAGGATTTTGAGTTTGGCTCTGACATAACATATATTAATACCTTAATCTAGTTTATATTATGCAATTTGAGTATTCCAAACATTGGTTAAAAAAGAGAAAATATAGATTAAATATTACTGATGATGCTTTGGAATATTGCATACAACATTCAAGCAAGTTAAAAGACAAATATTGGGAAGATGCCTGGAATGCTATTGCCAGAATACCCCCATCTGGTAGATTATTGAAAGTGGTATATAAAACAAAAGGCAAAACTATAAAAATACTAACGGCTTATTGGTTAGATTGAGTAAAAATGGAAAACTGGTATGATAGAGAAGAAGATATTTTGAGCGTACAACTGAAGGAAGGAGAATATTGGAAAAGCATAGAACTAGCCAATGGAATAGTCTTTGATGTTTCAAAAGATGGGTCTATATTATCTGTCGAGATACTTAGAGCGAGCAAGATATTTTCCGGGGATGTTAAGAAAGTTATTGAAACAGCTAAACAAGCAGCTTAAATCAGAGCTAAATTTTACATAATTCAAAATATACCATAAGTTTATATATTTTATTTATTAAACAGGATTTATGGCAAGAAAAATAGCAGCAAATCCTGATGTATTATCTGGAAAACCTATAATTTATAGTACTAGAATTTATATTGGAATTGCTTTCTTCAGGCATGACTATAGAAGAAATAATCAAAGAATATTATCATCTTAAAAAAGAAGATATCATAGGGGCCTTAGAATATGCTACCAAGATTTTGAGACATGAAGAAGTCTATCCTATTACCTTTTGAAAATAAAAATGAAGTTTTTGACTGATGAAAATATTGCCATCTCTGTTACACATGCTATTAAAGAATTAGGCTTTGATGTAAAAGATATAAAAGAAGCTAAATTGTATGCATAAATTCTATATATAAATCTCTTTATCGTTTGCCAATATAAAAATATTGTGGCCACTAAAAATTGTGCATAACTTTTGTTATGAAGTAAAATTAAATTTCGAAGAAATTTAATTTCAAAAACCTGCCTTCAATCATAAGCCTTAGACCTCTTGTCAATATCTGAGATGAATAATAGATTATTATCATAAAAAACCGAGTATTGGATCCTATAATCGCCTACCCTTACTCTAAAAATCTTTTCTTTGCGATTAATGACTCTTTTTACATCTTTTGGGAATGGTTCTTCTCTTAACTTTTCTATTTCGTCTATTATTCTTTTTGCAACAAGTTTTTCTGCTTTTTAATAAACTTTTTAGCACTGGAAGAAAGTTCCGCTTCAAACATTTTATAGTCCTAATTCTTTTTTTAATTCTGAGAGAGAGGTTGTTTTTCCTTCCTTTAATTCTTCCATACTTTGCTCAAACCTTTCGCCCTCTTCTAGGGTCATAATTGTATCAGGATCAAACATATGCTTTTTAATAAAGTCTAGGTCTGTCTTTATTATTTTCAATTCTTCTAATATTTGTTTTGTTTCAGTTGCCATATTTACTAAATTAACTTAGACATTTATATAACTTTCGGCATTCCTCGCCTCGGCTCTGCCAATTCATCCATAACCTAACAAAGTTCAGGATATGGACTTGTTGACACGAAAGTTAAATTATACATAACTCTATTTTTTCCCCCCCATGCTTTCTAGTATATACCACAAAGATTTTGCAAATATATTCTCTTCTCTAAACTTAAAACATAAAAGGATTATGTTAGTCAGGCTAAAAAACCAGAGTCCTGATAAGGTAGCAAGAGTTTTGTTAAATGTTATAAAATCCGATGTTAAGGGCAAACTTGAGAATAATCTTACCATAATTTCAGAAGAAAAAGTGATAATTCATAAAAAATTAAATCTCCTCTAATTTAATATACCACTCTTTGTCTAATGTAAATATAACATTGTACTTTTTGCTTAAGTCAAGATTGAATAATAACTGGATAGGCAGAGTAGTTTCGTAGCTTGATCCCCTCTTATATAATCTTCTTACAATGCCTGTCTTTCTGTCTTTACCAAATTCATCAAGCTTTATGTACCACTGCTTCTTTTTCTGATTAAAGATTACACTATACTTCCTGCTTAAGTCTATGTTCCATAAAATAGCTTTAGGTATGGTTATCTCATAAGATGAACCTCTTCTGTACAGTTTCCTCTTTATCTCATACTTATTTGACATCCCTTAACCTCTTTTTTGCTAGTTTTGCCTCTAGGTCGAATCTTAGCTTGACTAATTCGGCGTACATTTCAGACAGAATCTCTGGATCTTCAGAATCTAACTTGTTGTAAAATTTGACAAGGCTTTCATAGTAAACCTTGGCCCTGTACAGCTTGTCTTCTTTCAGTAATTTTCTTATAGAATTTAATCTCCTGCTGAAGTTTTTTGCAGATTCTCTGACAATGACAGTTTCTTTCTTTATCTTATCTAACTTTATTTTATGATAAGAAAGCTTCTTTATTTTCTCGTTTGCCTGCTTTCTTAAATTTTCAAGCTCTTTTGTTCTTAGACTTTCCTTTGTCTCTTTTAGTTTAGGTTCTTGCAGCCTTACCTTTACTAAACTTAGCTTATGATCTTTAACTTCTTTTATTCTTTCATGAGCTTTTTCCTCTAATCTTTCAATTTCTTTAGTTTCTAATTTTTCTTTTCTTATTAGCAGTCTAGGCTCTTCTAATTTTACTTCTGTTCTTTCTATTTCCTGTTTTCCTGCTTTCCTTATTCTTTCATGAGCCTTGTCATAAATCTTATCAAGCTCTTTGTTTCTAAGAATTTCTTTGTAATGGTCTAACTTCTGCTCTTTTAATCTTACTTCAGTTTTTTCTAAAGATTTAGGCTTAATCCTTATAATCTTCTGGTGAGCCTTGTCATAAAGCCCTTCCAGTCTTAATTCCCTCTTTAATTTCTGCTGTTCTTCATGCTGTTCTTCTGCTAATTTATGGATATGGAGTAATTTCCCTGCTTTAATATCTTCTATCTTTCTTAATCTTAGTTTTCTGATTGCCTGAACTGCCCTAGAATGAAGCTCTCTTAAATTCAAAGCGTCTTTTAGCGTTAATCTTTCTAATGATAATTTTCTAGTTACTCTTTCATAAGGAGAGATTATCTTTACCTTTGTATCTTCTAATTTCTTATGGGCGGTCTGTTTTTCTTCTTCTATTTGATCAAGCAGTCTGTCAAGCAGCAAATAATTCTTTAATTTAATTAAATTTGAGAACATCCAGCTGTACTCTTCTTTGCTTAAATTTTCTAAACTATTATAGAATTCAACTAAATTGTAGTATTCCTTGTATGCCTTTTCAGAATGTTTTTCCTTTCTTAATTTGTAAATACTGCTTAATCTTGTGTTAAAGTGTATTACATAAGGAGGCAGTACAAACCTCTTCTGCAGCAGCTCTACTCTTCCTAATCTTACTTTTATTAATTTTAATTTCCTTGCTTTTTCCTTTGCACTTAATCTTGCGAATAAAAAATTAATTTTTTGATGTATATCATTTAAGTCTTTGTATATACTTTGCCTGCCTTTGGTGTCTTCATACCAGCCTAATTTCTTGCTTGCCTCTATAAACCCTGAATAATGCTTTAAGCTTTGCTTTAAGCTTCCTTGAGATAATGCCTGCCCTACTTTTATTAAGAAGCTGTCGTATTGTTTTCTGTATAAATAATATTCATAATATTTTTCACTGTTCAAATATTTATCAGAGATAATGCCTTCTGGAAGGAATGCATAATGGCTTACATTGTCAAGTAATTCTCTGGCTCTTTTGAAATTCTTATTCTCTAAGTTTCTTACTGCCTGGTCTACTAAGAATCCTATTTCAACAGAATGCTCTATCCTTTCAAGCTTTGCAACTAATGCCGATCTTAATTTTCTGAATCTTTTGGGTATTTTATAGAATTCAAGCCTTATATTTCCTATAACTTTTTTAGTATTTTTGTAATCTCCGTTTTTCAGTAAAACTTCTGCATGCCTTACATTATTTTCAATAGAATTTAGTATAACTGTATAACTGGCTTCTAAATATTTTTCTTTAGTATACTTTTCTGATGCATAGAATAATTCTTTTATATCTTCTATAATAATTTTTATTGTATTTTTTATGAAATTTAATAGTGATCTTTCTCCAGATTTAACATCAGCTTTTGTTCTTCTAAAAGCGGATTTTATGGAATAGAAAATTAAGCTGAATGCCTCTAATATTTTTTTGACAGAATAAGCAATTCCCTCTATTGTATATGTGAAGAAATCAGAAATTATCTCTAAAATATTTTTTACTGTTATATAGGGAAGAAGAATAAATGTAATCAAAAGGTCTTTGGATATTAAATGATTTATTGGATGGACTACTATATCCTTTAATCTTACTATTAGTGAAAACTTTCTTCTTGCTAAATGCTCATCTTTTTCTTCTCTTCTTACAAGAAGCAATAAGAATGCTATTAATAATCCAAGCAGTACCCATAGCCATATCGGATAGATAACTCTTGGAGTTTCTTCTATTAAACATCCTACACATTCCTCTCCTAAGCTAAAATCAAGATCTATTTTAGGCTGTGGTTTCGGTTGTCCATCAATTATTATTGTCTTAAATGAAATATTTAGTTTTGTGAAGTTGTCTATATTGGTGATTATTGTACTTGTATTCTCATCAAAATTAGTAGAGTAAACAGATGGAAGTTCATCTGGTATTTCTATTCCCGGAGGAGGTTCAGGAGTTGGTTCTGGCTCAGGTTCTGGCTCAGGCTCAGGTTCTGGCTCTGGAGTTGGTTCTGGCTCAGGCTCTGGCTCAGGTTCTGGCTCAGGCTCAGGTTCTGGCTCTGGAGTTGGACCTGGACCTGGAGGTGGTGGAGTAACTACAGCACTTGCAGTTACAAACAAGGTAGTAAAGTTGAAAGTAGAATTTTCATTTTCAAAATTAAATGCAGTTATGTTGAATGTTCCTGCAGAGCTAAATGTACTTGAATTAGAATATGGGAAACTGCTTGAGTTTGCTAATAAAGTTCCTTCTATGTAAAGTTCAACAAATCCAGTTCCTGTTGTCAAATTTACAGTTATGTTTACACTATCACCTGCTGTTATAGATAAATTTGCTGCAGCGCCATCAAGGAACAAGCTTATATTGCTTACACTTTTATTTAGGAACCAGAAAAATGTTACATTATTTCCAGTAAAGTTTTGATTATCACTTATTGTAGCAGTAAAGTTGAATATTCCTGCAGATGAAGTGTTTAAATAAGGATTGCTTACTTGTGTTCCATTTCTTAATAATGTTATAGATGCTGTTGAGTCTGTTGTAACTGTAACATTAATGGAATTTTCAGGATATATTGTTGACCTGTTACTTTGTGTTCCATTAAGAAACATTGCAATGCTTCCTGCAGCAGGCAGTATTGTGAAAGTCTGAAATGAAGTTGCATTAGTTGCTCCATCACTATCATTTGCTATTCCTCTGAATTTTATTATTCCTGTCGGCAATACAGATGAAAAATTATATATTCCATTTCCAATATGGTTCATTGAATAATTTTGCAGGCTTCCAGTAAAGTTAGACTCAAAATCTACATTTAAAGTAGAGTTCCCATCTTCTACATCATCTGCTGTAAAATTGAAGAAGCTTCTTGTCGATTCATTAAATGTTATAGGACTTTCCCTGTTACTGAAGACTATAGCAGGAATATCATTAACAGAGGTTACTGAAATGTTAAATACTCTGCCAATTTCATCTTCACTGTCTGTTACATTTATTGTCACTGCAAAAGATCCAAACCAATTTGGGTCTGGCTGCCATGAAAAATTACCATTTGTTGTGTCTAATGTTACATTTGAATTATTTGTTGAATAAGTTAATGTATTATTATCCACATCAGATGCATTAACCTGATATATCCAGAAAGTATCTTCTGTCAAAGTTTGGTTTTCAGGCTCTTGATCATATGTTGGGGCTGAATTTGCTACTAAAAAGCTTTGAATATCAGTTTGGTTTCTGTTATTACTTGAATCATTTGCATAGAATCTGTAGGAAAAGTTAGTTCCATTTGGCTCTCCAACAGTATACACTTTGAATGAAGTGTTAAATGTTCCTCCGAATATTACTAAAGAGTCATTTACCCAATCTCCTGAGATATTTGTAGAGAATATGAAGGTAGATAAGTTCACTTCATCACTCCAGTCTACTGTTAAATTAACAGTCTGGCTGAATTTTGGAGATGAGTTATTTATTTGGGAGTTAGACCAGTTTGGAGCATCATTGTCAGCTATAATAAAGCTCCCGCTTGATGTAAGGTTGTTTCCGGACTCATCTATAGTTGTCCAGTTCCATTCCCATGTCCCTAATATCCCTATGTTGTATTCATCAGAAGTCCAGGTTCCATTAGCTTGAAGAGTTCCATTAACATTGTTTAAAACTAAAGAGCCATCTGGATTTTTTACAGTTATATTTGCATAAAGTATTGATTCACCATCCTCATCAGATATATTTATCCAGTTGTAAACATCATTTCCAAAATCTGGAGTTCCAGGAGATGTCCCATTTCCAGTAATTACTGGCTTTGTATTATTGACAGTGAAGTTGTATAATCCAGATGAATTACAATTCTCTGACTGATCACATGCGTAGTATATCCATGAGATAACTGTACCTGGCTTGGCAGTTATCTGCTTGCTTACATTTGCATAAACAGAAGTCTCATTAGAGAATTGTATAGCAGTATCGTTTACAAATGAACCAGTATCATTCCAGGAAAAAGTATAATTTGTTATCCCTCCTAAATCTGTTATCGTAACATTCATTGTTATATTTTGATTTTTAGCAATTCCTGTATCATTTACAGCACCTGCAAATGTGGGATTTACAATTAATACAGTTATATTATAAACTCCTGTGGAAGCATTATTTCCTGATGTGTCATTAGCATAATACTGCCAGCTGAATACAGAGCCTTCTGAAATATCTATGGTGAAACTTTTATTTGCTGTAACTGATGTCTGGCCTGTTACAATTATTGGAGTATCATTGACCCAAGAACCTGACATGTTATGGGAAAATGTATAAGAGGATAATGCAGTTTCATCTGATATGGTTGCATTCATGGAAGCTGTGGTTAATTTAGTTGTTCCAGTATTGTTGATTACATCAGCAAATGTTGGACTTTTTTGTGCTACAGTAAAGTTATACAATCCAGAACTGTTACAATTCTCTGACTGATCACAAGCATAATATCTCCATGAAACAATACTCCCTTCACTAGCTGTTATATTCTTGCTTACACTAGCAGCAACAGAAGTCTCATTAGAGAATTGTATAGCAGTATCGTTTACAAATGAACCAGTATCATTCCAGGAAAAAGTATAATTTGTTATCCCTCCTAAATCTGTTATTGTAACATTCATTGTTATATTCTGATGCTTAGTAATATCAGAATCATTTACAGCATCTGCAAATGTCGGATTTACAGTTAATACAGTTATATTATAAACTCCTGTGGAAGCATTATTTCCTGATGTGTCATTAGCATAATACTGCCAGCTGAATACAGAGCCTTCTGAAATATCTATGGTGAAACTTTTATTTGCTGTAACTGATGTCTGGCCTGTTACAATTATTGGAGTATCATTGACCCAAGAACCTGACATGTTATGGGAAAATGTATAAGAGGATAATGCAGTTTCATCTGATATGGTTGCATTCATGGAAGCTGTGGTTAATTTAGTTGTTCCAGTATTGTTGATTACATCAGCAAATGTTGGATTAGTAACATCAGCTGCAGGCTCTTCAATTGTAACATTATTAGAGCATAAAGTACTTCCATCTGAACTAGCATCATTTGGAGTAATGCAAGCAGACCAAATATCATTAGTTTCAGTTTCAGTTGATGATAAAATATTATATCTTGGAGCAGAATTGTTGTAAATTATGGCAATTTGCTCTGCTGTTAAAGACCTGTTATAAATTCTTACTTCATCAATCGTTCCATTAAAGTATCTTGATGGAACATCATTCGCCTCTCTTCCTATTTCTACAGAACCAGCTGAATAAGCTAAGGTAAATGTAGAATTATAGCTATTTGCAGTAAATGTTAAAGATTCTTCTAAACCATTTACATAAGCTCTTACATCTGTTGAAGAGCCAGTAATATCATTTAAAACAACGACGACATGATACCATGTGTCAGCACTTAAACTTGTGCTACTTTGCCAATTCGGAAATTGACCTAAATCGTTATTTTGCATTGAAAAAAATAATTTATCTGCTAATACTCTCCCTATTCCAAATTTATAACTCACCCAATTTCCAGAAGCTAAATGCTTTCCTAAAATGAAATGGCTACTGCCAGTAACATTTCTATTAATCCATGCTTCTATTGTAAATGTTTTATTTAGTCTCAGATTAACTGAATCAGATACATTAAGGTAGTCATTAACACCATCAAAATCATAAGCTCCGCTTGAAATTCCATTAGGCGTCCAGGAAGGGTTTGTAGTTGAGGTTGAATTGCCAACTATAACAGCATTTTTGTACTGTGAATAATCAGTTACATTAGCTAAAGTTCCTGATGTTTTGTTGTCAAATGTTAAAATTAAATTAGCAATACTTGTTCCATTCAGTCTCCAGTCAATTATGTTTGTAACATTATCTCCATCTGGATCTGAAGTACTTTGATTAAATACAGTTAGATTTTGATTAGTATTATTTAATGTAATGTCTGTTGTATTCAATACAGGAGTTGAATGTGTAGGAGCATTATTATTTTCAATAGTCAAATTATTAGAGCATAAAGTAGAGCCATCTGAACTAGCATCATTTGGAGTAATGCAAGCAGACCATTGTTCATCAGATCTTGTTTCTTCATGGGAAATAATATTATATCTTGGAGATGTATTGTTGTAAATTATGGCAATTTGCGCTGCTGTTAAAGATCTGTTATAAATTCTTACTTCATCAATCGTTCCATTAAAATATTGGGTACTTTGCTGCTGCCCAATTAATAGAGTTTTGTTAGAGCTATAATCACTATTTACAAAAGAGGAGCTATTCTCTTGCACTCCATTAACATATATTTTTATTAATCCAGAAGTGCCATCTCTAACACCCACTACATGATACCAATTATTTTTTAGAGGTATTGTGGCAGATGTAACCAAAGGATTATTTGTTCCATCATACATCTCGAATTGGAATGTTTTTCCATCAACTGTCTTTGTGATATAGAGTGTAAACGGGAAGTTGCCGCCAGCTAATCCTCTTTTTATGAGGATTATATGATAAACATCTCCAACTGCAGATGGATTTACCCAAGCTTCAACAGAATAACTTGACCCGCTTTTTCCAAAATCTAATGAATTATCACTCCCTGATGGAGCAGCATTAGAAACAGCAATGAAATCATCCTTTCCATCAAAATTATATGCCCCTCCAGAAATTCCATTGGTCGTCCAAGTAGGAAATGCATCAGCAACTTCTCCGCCTAAAGTTCCATTATTTTGATATTGTGAATAATCTTTTATTACAGCAGCAGTCGTGTTGCTTTTATTAGTATCGAATGTCATAATAAGACCAGCAATACTAGTTCCATTTAATCTCCAGTCAATTATATTTGTTACATTATCTCCATCTGGATCTGAAGTACTTTGATTGGTAACTGTTAAATTTTGATTAGAGGTATTTCCGTCTCCAAAGCCATCAGTAAACTCCAATAAAGGAGTAGAGTGTGTAGGAGCAGAAGGATCTATTATATGGTCAAATTCCAAGAATGTATTTTGATTAGAAATAATTTTTAAATCAAATTCCTGATGCAGTCCAGTCATATTTGTTAAAAGAACTTTGTAATATTTTTCTTCAGAAACAACTGGAAATTGAGCAAAGCTTTCAGTAGAATTAAAGTAATAAACTTCAATGTAAATATCTAAAGATTCATTGTTTCTTGCATAAATTGTTATATCTCTGGTTGAATCTAATTTTTTAGTAAAGTTTACCCTTACAAACTCATTGGAATAAATTGGCTCAGACCATATATCATCTTTAGCTTTAACCTGATCAAATATAACATTAATTAAATCCCTGTTAGAGTCAAGATGCAAAGCATTGGAAATCTCTATTACAGCTTCATAAGTCTGATTAGATAAGTGAGGAACAATCCATTCAATATAATCAATTAAATTATTATTATTTGTATCTGAAAAAGAAGCATTAACAATCTCTCTTCCACTTTCCTTTACATGATAAAGCTTTATTGTTCCAGGAGCAGATTCAGGAACTGACATATAAGCCAATATATTTGTATAATCTATTTCAGAGAAAATAGTTATTCTCTTTCCATTAGGAATAATTTCTTCAACTACTCCCGGGCCTGGTAAAGTGTACTCAATCTCTAATTCATCTGCTTCTTCTGAAATTGTAATTTTTTTTGTTTTATTGCCTTTGCCTGTTTCAATTTCCTGCTCTACTTTTTTAGCAATAACAGATTCTTCTTTATCACTACCCAAAAGAGCTATTGGAGCCGACTCTTCAGGTTTTTTTACTTTTTCCTCTTTTAAAATATCTTCAGTAATCTCTTTAGTTATTTCTTCAGGAAATTCTTCTGTTTTATTAAAAGCTTCTTCATTTACAAAGCTATAGATTGTTAATCCTGTAGTTACTGCTCCTGAAAAAATATTAGTAAAGAATCCTTCTCTAAATTCCAAAACAGCAGAGCCTGTAATAAGATTAAGCTCTTCTACTTCAACATTTTCTAATTTTACCTCTGTTTCTATACCATCAAGGATTTTTTTAACTGTTATATTGGAGGCATTAACAGGAATATCTACTGTAACATTAGTCTCATTAGGAATTATTTTTTTAACCCATCTTACATCCTGCCTTATAACTACTTTATGCAATGGCTTTTCTTCAATTATAGTGAAATTTGTGCCATTTGATGTGGAAATACTGGAAAAATTAAAATCAGTTATCTGAGTTAAATTGCTCTGATTTAAGTCTAAACTTGCATTGCTAAAGTTATTCTCTGTAAGATTGAAGTTAACTGAGCTTAGATTAGTTAGATTTTCAATAGAAATTTCAGTTAGGTTTATTTCTGAGATGTTTGTTTGATTAAAAACTGTTAAATTCTGGCTTGTTTCATTAAACTGGCTTATATTACTTTCATTTAAACTAAATTCAGTTAGATTTGCAATGTTTTCAGAAATTTCAGAAGTGATTGTTTCATTAGTTTCATTTATTCCAGACAAATTTTGCTGCAAATTTAAATTTTCACTGCTTTGATTCTCAGATTCCTCATTCACAAAATCATAGATTGTTAATCCAAAAATTCCATTAGGCCCGCTTAAAAAAATTACAGTCACTAAAACAGCACAAACTAAGAAAAATATCAGAATTACAATATCTGTCTTGCCTTTTTTCCTCAAGTTATCAACTCTAAAATACTTATATTTTTACTATTAATAATACTTATTTTTAAGCTTAAAATACTTACCGATATGTTTAAATATAAGTGTATGTACGTGTATTTATGGCAACTAAAACAATCTCAATAACAGAAGAAGCTTATGAGAGATTAGCCTCAAAGAAAAAAGAAAAGGAAAGCTTTAGCGATGTAATAAACAGAATTACAAATAAAGTTGATATAATGAGCATAGCTGGCATCCTTACTGAAAAAGAAGCAGAAAAATTAGAAGAAAATATTAAAGATTTAAGAAAAGGCTATAACAAGCATTTAGAAAAGATAAGAAAAGAGATAACAGGATGATATTAGACACTAGTTTTATAATAGATTTAATGAGAAATGATCAGGAATCTATTAAAAAAATTGCAGGCTTAAAGAAGACTTCAACTAACTTAATGTCCACTACTTTAAGTGTTTTTGAAATTTGGCAGGGCATAGAAGATTTGGAGAGCGAAGAAAAAAAAGATAAGATAGTGAAATTCTTATCTTCTATAGGTTTTTTGACGCTTGATGTTGCTAGTGCAAAAAAAGCAGGAACAATATATACAAAATTAAGAAGGAATGGTATAGACATAGGAGCAGTAGACAGCTTAATAGGAGCCATAGCACTTTTACATAATCAGACCATTTTGACAAGAAATGTCAAGCATTTTAACAGAATAGAAGATTTGAAAGTTGAATCTTATTAATTTGAGAATAATTCTTCTAAATTACACAATATTTTTTAATAAAATTATAAAGATATGTCTACATAAAAAGATTTATAAACTATGTAGACGTATATAGCCTATGGCTTATACTGAAATTAAAGAAAGAAAAAAGAAGAAATACTATTACAGGGTTCTCTCTATTAGAGAAGGCAAAAAAGTATCTAAAAGAAGAAAATATTTAGGAGTTAATCTCTCTTTAAAAGAATTATCTTTAAAGGAAAAGACAGGGGATAAGGAACTTGGTTTAATAAATAAATCTAAAAGGGAAAGGAATTTAGAAAAAATAAAACCAGAGATAATAAGGATTTTAAAAAATAACAATGTAAAAAAAGCCGGAATTTTTGGAAGTTACTCCAGGGGGGAAAGCAAAAAAGGAAGTGATATAGATATAATAATTCAGCCGCCAAAAAATATTGGTTTTAGTTTCGCGGGCATTGAATTGGAGCTGGAAAAGGAATTAAGTAAGAAAGTTGATTTGATTACATACAATTCAATTCATCCATTGCTAAAAAAAAGAATACTGAATGAAGAGGTAAGAATTCTATGAATAAAGAACCTTTAATCTTTATTGAACACATATTGGAAAGCATAGAAAAGATAAAATTATATGCAGAGAATTTTACAAAGGCACAATTAACAAAAGATGCAAAAATCCAGGATGCAATAATAAGAAGAATTGAAGTCATTGGTGAGGCAGCCAAAAATCTGCAAAATGACTTTAAAAACAGGTATCCTGAAGTTAAATGGAGCGAGATTATTCGTACAAGGGATAAGATTACACATCATTATTTTGGTATTGATCTAGATGTAGTCTGGGGCATTCTAAAAAAAGACATACCTATATTAGAAAAACAAATGTTTGCAATAAAAGAAAAATTAAATAAATCTCCGAAGTAAACGCTCTATCTTAACCCATCTGGAGCGTACTAATTAATCATGATTTTATGAGAATTGTTGTGAATTATTAAACTATAAAATAGTGATATTAAGAAAATAGCTTCTTTAAAAAAACTGTGGCATACGAGCCTTTTTTAAGAAAAAAAGACAGCAAATAGCCTTCTTTTTGCTTTTTAACTTCTAAATTTTCAGCTTCTGCAATTAGATCTCTATAAACTGTTTCTGAGACTAATTCAGGCAATTCTTTAATTAAAAAATTATTTTTTAGCAGATTTTCTTTCTTCAAAATCCTATCATTCTAAGAAGTTACTCATTATCAATGCAAACATTTATAAATAAGTGCTCACTGGTAATTAGCATGATAAATACTCAGGATTTACGAAGAATTGTTTTAAAGCAAAAAGAAGAAATGGAAAGATTAGATGGAACCATAAGAAGAGATATTTTAGATGAAATATTAAATTGGTTCAAAGATAATAGAGTAATAATTCTAACTGGAATAAGAAGATGCGGAAAATCAACAATATTGAGGCAAATAATGAAAGAAAAAGATAACTATTGCTATGTTAACTTTGAAGATGAAAGATTTTTGGATTTTAAAGCCCAAGATTTTGAGGTCTTAAATGAAATTCTAATTGAACTTTACAATAATCCTAAAATATACTTTTTTGATGAAATTCAGAATATAGACAAATTTGAAACTTTTGTTAGAAGACTTCAAGATGAAGGAAAGAAGATAGTCATTACTGGAAGCAATGCTTCTCTATTGAGCAGGGAATTTGGAACTAGGCTCACAGGCAGATACAAGCCGTTTGAGATATTCCCATTTTCATTCTCAGAGTATCTTAAATTCAAAAATATTTATTTTGAAAAAGACTGGAGTTATAAAGCACAAAAAAGAGTAGAGATAAAAAAAGCATTCAATGAATATCTTGAGCTGGGCGGATTTCCAGAATATCTAAAAACAAAAGATAAAGAGTATATAAGAGATGTTTTTGAGAATATCCTTTACAAAGATGTAATATCAAGATATGGAATTAAAAAACAAAAAATAATAAAGGAATTAATAAGCATATTAGCAACTAACATATCATCAACATTCACATATAACTCAATAAAAACAACTCTTCATTTAGGAAACTCAATAACTGTTAAGGAATATATTTCATATTTGGCTAATTCCTATTTATTCTTTGAATTGCCTAAATTTGACTTTTCTTTAAGAAAGTCTTTGAATGCTCCTAAAAAAATATACCTTATTGATAGTGTTTTTAACCAAATAACAGGATTTAACTTCTCCCCAAACACTGGAAAGAACCTTGAAAATGTTGTTTTTATCGAATTAAAAAGAAGAAAAAAAGATGTATTTTATTTTTCAGAAAAAGGCGAATGTGACTTTATAGTTAAGGATGGAGCTAAAATTACTCAGGCCATTCAGGTTTGCTATGATTTTAACAAAGAAAATAGGGATAGAGAAATAAAAGGGCTTCTGGAAGCTTTAAACAAATTCAAACTAAAAGCAGGTTTTATTATAACTTTTAATCAAGAAGAGGAGTTTAAACAAGAAGGAAAGAAAATAAAGGTTATTTCAGTAGGAAGATGGCTATTAGAAAAGATTAATAATAATTGATTCTTTTAAATTTTTGTGGGAATATTGCTAATTTGTTTGTGATATTAAGAAAATAGCTTCTTTAAAAAAACTGTGGCATACGAGCCTTTTTTAAGAAAAAAAGAAAAATATCTTTTTCTAATTTTATCTTAACAAATTATCGCAAGCTTTATATATAACAAAAACATTATAAAAAGTAGTGAAAAAAGTATGAATATAGGAGACTATGAAGTTATACCATCAAAGCACTTCATTTTGGGCTGGATGAGAAAATGGAATTATGACAGGGAAGATTTAAAGACTGCAATAAAAAATGCTTATAAGGTTGATAAAGTTGGCAAGTATAAGTATGAGGCTTATGTTAGAGTGAAAAGCAAAAGCAGGAAATTAATATTCATAAAAGATGATGACTACAAAGAGATATTTATTATAACAGGAGCTGAAGGAAGATGAGACTTTGTAAAGACTGCAATAAAGGAAATTTAGAGAAAATAGGAGATATAATCTTAGATATAGAAGGCTATATCTTTGTAGTTAATGGTCTGAGGTGTACTCATTGTAAGGAAGAATTTCCAAGCCCTTCAGAAACTGATAAGGTAATAGCTGCAGCTAGAAAATTGGGTGTCTGGCCAGAACCATTAAAGCTTTATAGACACCTTTCAAAGAGCGGAGGGGGATTAATATTTAGAATACCCAGTGATTTGGAAAAGCAACTTAAGCTAAATGAAAATATAGAAATAGCTATAAGTAAGGTCGGCAATAAGATAGTCATAGAGCCAGAAAGATAATTTTAAGAAAATAACTTCTTTAAAAAAACTGTGGCATACGAGCCTTTTTTAAGAAAAAAAGACAGCAAATAGCCTTCTTTTTGCTTTTTAACCTCTAAATCTTCAGCTTCTGCAATTAAATCTCTATAAACTGTTTCTGAGACTAATTCAGGTAGCTCTTTAATTAAAAAATTATTTTTTAGCAGATTTTCTTCCTTCAAAATCCCATCATAATCATTTACATCAAAATTTGGCAAGTTTATTTCAGAATTTTCAATTTTTTTATTTAAAAATTTATATTTTCCCAGGCAATAATCAGCTTCAAACCCACCTTCATTCTTTAATTTTTCATAAACTAATGAATTCCAAAGATAACTTTGATAGCTATGAAGAAAAAATCTTAGTTTTTTAATTCCAAACTGCTTTAAATTATTTATTGGATTTATTTCAGGCAAATTAAACATTTTACAGGCATGCTTAAAGTCTTTTTTTAACAAATCCTTTCCAATTAGGTGGTTATTGCAGTTAACCCCAAACCTCTGCTCTCCAAAATAATTTATAAAAAAATCAGATTCTTTAATTTTATCAGCCTTTACATGAATTTTAAACTTATTCCCTTTTAAATCACCAAGACTTATCGGTTTTTTTCCACTGCCAATTACCTCTACTCCAATATTTTTTAAGTTTATGCCTTCTAATCTCTTTGCATTTGCTCCAAAAACACTGCAATACTGGGTTGTAACAGCTTTTTTATCTTTGTTTCCTGCAAATCCAAAATTTTTTAAGGGCAGATTAAGCCTTTTTGCTATTAACTCTACAGCTTCAGATGTATTAAGGTTCTCCTTTTTAAGCTTGAAGTAGATATACTTTCCTCCGTCGAGATTTAGTTCTATAACTTCATCTACAATAAAATCCTCAGCCTTGTTTTTTATAATGTACATAAGATATAATAAACAACAGTAAAGTATATAAAAACAACACAATAATTAAAAAAAGAGGTTCTGAAAAATGTCCAAGGTTGTTATAACTTATGATACTTTATATGAAATATTAAGAAGAGAAAAGTTCAAGAAAGAGCTGCAAAAGCTGGATGATAATTTTTTTGATAATACTTTAAATTACCTGAATGACAAATCAAAAATTTATGAGTCTCAAAAAGAAAAAGACAGCATTTTTTCTTCAGAATTCAAGAAAACAGAAAAGACACTTGAAAATACGAAGAAAATCCTTAAAGAGCTGTATGAAAAAAGAGAGAGTAAGATAATAATGCTTGCTTTATTCTCCTCGAGAACAGCCCCGACAGAGGATGATATTATAGCAATGCTCCCTGAGGAAAAGAGATTATATAGCACATTGTTAGATGATCTTACAAAATTCAGAAAAGATATTTTACAGAATCTGCTTGAAAATAAGCAGCCAAAAGTAGAAGGGAAAAGTATAAAAAGCGAAAATCAGGATAGTAAATCTTTAATAAGGTTTTTACACGCTGTCCCAAAATTTGTCGGAGAGGATTTAACTATTTACGGGCCTTTTGATGCCCATGATGTGGCAAATCTTCCTAAAGGTATAGCAAACGTTTTAATAACTAAAGAAAGGGCAGAAAAAATAGAAGCAAGATGAAATTCAAAAAAACAATGAAAACTTACTGCAGGAAGTGCAAATCCCATAAAGAGCATAAGGTTTCAATAGCTAAATCTGGAGGAAGAAATAAAACTCATCCCTTATCAAGAGGCTCAAGAAGGAGAATGAGATTGAGGGGATTAGACAGGGGTTCTGGAAACAAAGGAAGAATCTCCAGGGGCGCTGTAAGCTCATGGAAAAGAACTGGAGCTAAACTAAGCAAAAAAGCTGATCTTAAATTAACATGCAACACTTGCCAAAGCAGCCAAATTAAGAATATGGGAAGAACAAAGAAGATGGAGCTGGTATGATGGAAAAAAAATTAACAGAGCTTAAAAGCAAATTTATAAAATTGAGATGCGAAAAATGCAAGAATGAGCAGGTTATATTCAATAAAATTTCTTCAATAGTAAAATGCTTGGTATGTGATGAGACTCTAGCAGAGCCTACAGGCGGAAAAGCTAAAATTAACGCCCAGGTTCTGGAGGTTTTAGAGTAATGTTTTATAAGAAGGAAGGGCTGCCTAATGACAGCGAATTGGTTCTTTGCACTGTAAAAAAAATCCTGCCAAATTCTGTTTTTGCTTCTTTGGATGAGTATAAAAATAGGGAGGGATTAATCCATATTTCTGAAGTTTCTCCTGGAAGAATCAGGAATATCAGGGATTTTGTAAGAATTGGAAAGCAGATTGTATGCAAGATTTTAAGGGTCAATAGGGAAAGGGGGCAGATTGATCTGTCTTTGAGAAGGGTTTCAATTTCTGCTAAAAATAGAAAATTAGATGATATAAAACAGGAGGAGAGAGCAGAAAAAATCCTGGAGATTGCAGGGAAAAAATTAAAAAAAGATCTTGCTGGGATGTATGCTGAAGCTGGAAAAAATATCATTTCTAATTATGGATCATTAATAGCATGCTTTCAGGATATTGTCAATGAAAATCTGGATATAAGCAAGGAACTTGGTATAAATGAAGAAGTAGCAAAAACATTAATGAGTGTAGTAAAAGAAAGCATTAAGCCTCCTGAAATATACATATCAGCTAAATTAATCATAAAAAATTATTCTTCTGACGGCGTAGACAGGATAAAGAAAGTCCTGAACAGCCTGAAGGATATAGGAAAAAAAAATGAATATGACTTTAACATTTCATACTTAGGGGCGCCAAATTACAGGCTAAAAATCAAGTCTAAAGATTATAAAAAAGCCAATAAAGTTTTGGATGAATTAATGCAGAATTATTCAAGCTTATTGAAGGAGTATGAATGCGAGGGAGAAGTCATAAAATTATGAAAAACAGAATTCTTAGATGCAGTAAGTGCTTTTCTTATACTTTAAAAGAAGTTTGTGATAACTGCAGATTAAAAACCAATTCAACAAAACCAGCCAGATTCAGCCCTTTAGATAAATATGGAAAATACAGGAGAGAGTATAAACTCAATAATTAGTCAGTGTTTTTTGCTCTTTTATTCTGTCTTTTTCCTCTAGGATTATCTTACCATATATACCATCATAGCCGGGTGTGATATTTAGTTTTCCTTCTCTGTTTTTAATAATTAAATTAGATAATTTTTCATGAACAATTTTCCTTAGGTCATCTTCTTTTGTTTTAATTAAAATATTATACTCATTTTTAAAATTAGATATAAGTTTGTTGTAAATCTCCAATATTTTCTTTGACTGCAGCTGTTTTATTCCATAAATGGAGGAAATTAATTCTGTTAATGGAATTAAAGTTTTAAATTCTGGAACATTAATCGGCTTTTCCCTGTCTGCTAATTCTTCAACCCTATATTCAACTCCTATAGTCAATTCTTTCCTGCATTTTGGGCAAATTTTATTTAATTTTTTACTTTCTTTAAAATTAACATGTAAATCGCAGCTTCTATGGCCGTCTTCATGATATTTTCCAATTTTAGGATCTATTTCTATAGTTCCTGATAATCCCTTTCCAGTCCTTATGGCGTTTAGGATATTCTTATAAGTTAATTCTTTTAAATCAAAAATCGTAGCTTCTCTCCCAATTCGATGAATGTGATAAGAGTGTGCATCAGAAAAAGAAACTAGATTGTATTTATCTAATTTAGAAACTCTGCGGTTCATTGAAGGATTACTGCTTAGGCCTGTTTCAATTGCATGGATATGCTTGGATTTTTCTTCAAAACATTCCTCTACTGAATTGAAACCTGATTTACTGCCAAAAATACTCATCCAACTTGTCCATGCATGGGCAGGTATAATCTCTATATCTGCTGAGATAGAGCGCATCATCTCCAATAATTCTATGCTGTCAATACCAAATATCGGCCTTCCGTCATAATCTAATCTGCCTTTTTTTAATAAAGCATCTGTAGCTTGCTGAACAACATCTTTATTTGGGAATAAAATAATATAATGTATTCTTCTTCCCTTGCCATTTTTTGTGTACATTAGGCATATTTCAGTCTGCAATATAAATGGAAATTTGTTTTTACTCCATAAAATCCCATTTTTATCCTCTGTCAATTTTTTATTTATAGTATCATTCCATTTTGGATGTAAACAATCTCCAGTGCTGAGAATATTTATGCCTTTTATCTTGGCATTTGACTCGAGATTTTCTAAAGTTGTGTTTCTACTGCAGGCTTGTGCATATGGGCCATGTATATGAAAATCCCCTATAAATTCCATAATATCTTAAAAATCCTAAGTTTTATAAATCTTGTTTCTAAGGTAAGGTTATGGATAACTTGGGCAGTAAATTAAGGGAAACTTTGAAGAATATAACAAAAAGCATATTCATAGATAAAAAACTAATAAATGAATTGGTAAAGGACATACAAAGAGCATTACTCTCAGCAGATGTTAATGTAAAGCTAGTTTTTGATTTAACTGAAAGAATAAAGAAAAGGGCTTTAGAGGAAAAAGAGCCGAAAGGCGTTGACAAAAAAACACATATTGTTAACATTGTTTATGAAGAGTTAGTTAATTTTTTAGGCAAAGAAGAAAAAGGAATTATAATAGAGAAGAAAAAACCATTTAAAATTATGATGACTGGTTTGTATGGTTCTGGCAAAACAACCTCGATTGGAAAATTAGCAAATTATTACAAGAAAAGAGGGCATAAAATTGCTGCTATCGGATTAGATGTTCACAGACCAGCAGCACCATTGCAGTTAAAACAGCTATGCGATTCTATTAATGTGGACTGTTTTATAAATCAAAAAGAAAAAAATCCATTAAAAATATTAAAAGAATATGAAAAAGAGTTCCAAAATTATGATATTTTAATTATAGATACTGCTGGAAGAGACGCTTTAAGCGATGACTTGCTGAAGGAAATTAAAGATTTATATGATTACATTAAACCAGATGAAAATTTACTGGTTATTTCCGCTGATGTTGGGCAGGCTGCACAAAAACAAGCAGAAGCATTTCATGAAAATGCAAGAATTACAGGTGTTGTAATTACTAAAATGGATGGAACTGCCAAAGCAGGAGGAGCTTTGTCAGCATGCAGTATTACTAATGCTAAAATAAAATTCATTGGTGTTGGAGAAAAAATAGATGATTTAGAACTGTATGATCCAGAAGGTTTTGTTTCTAGATTATTGGGTATGGGAAATTTAAAAGCACTGCTTGAAAAAGCCAAAGAAGCAATTACTGAAGAAGATGCAAAAGACATGGGTGAAAAATTCATCAAAGGAGATTTTAATTTAATTGACCTTTACAAACAGATGGAAGCTATGAGCAAGATGGGCCCTTTGGGAAAGATAATGGAAATGGTTCCAGGATTTGGAAGCTTGGAAATGCCGAAAGACTTATTGAAAGTCCAGGAAGGTAAATTGAAAAAATGGAAGTTTATAATTGACAGCTCCACAAAAGAGGAATTGGAGAATCCTGACTTGATTGGGAGAAGCAGGATTGACAGAATTGCAAAAGGCAGCGGAACTACCTCAAAAGAAGTCAGGGAATTATTAAAGCAGTACAGGATGGGAAAGAAAGTCATGAAAACATTTGGCGGCAAAGCTGGAAAACCGAAAGATATAAATAAGATAATGAAGCAGTTTAAAGGTAAGTTGCCTAAAGGATTAGGTATTTAGATTATGTTAACAGAAGAATTATCAATGAGTGAAGAAAGTGTTAGAAATGCTATAAGATTTAATGATATTGCCACTCTTTTATATAATAATATTGGTGTTTTAAAATCTTCTTTAAAGAGATTAAATGGAGAAACAAGCCAAAATCTTTTTTTGATTGAACCAGAAGCAAGAAGAATTTACCATTCTATACAAAATTTTCCAAATAATAATATTAGGGAACACCTTGACAGATATTTCACAGAAAAAATACCTGAAAAATTTTATACTTCTGAATAAAATGAAAATTATTTCTAGGGGAGCAGAAGCTATTATATTTGAGGATAATAATACTTTAATAAAGGAAAGAATAAAAAAAAATTACAGGATAAAAGAGATTGATGACAAAATAAGAAAATTAAGGACTAGAAATGAAGCAAGGCTTTTAGAAAGGGCTTCTAAAATAATTAATGTGCCTAAAGTTATTGATTCTTCTGAAAAAGACGCTAAAATAATTATGGAAATGATAGCAGGTAATTTATTAAGGGATAATCTTAATAAACTTAGCAAAGACAAGTTAAAAAAAGTATGCAACCTTATCGGAAAAAACATAAAAGAACTTCATGATAATGGGATAATTCACGGAGATCTGACAACATCAAATATTTTTTTTGTTAAAGATGAAATTTATTTCATTGATTTTGGACTGGGTTTCATATCTGATTTAGTTGAGCATAAAGCTGTTGATATTCATTTATTGAAGCAAGCACTGGAAAGCAAGCACCATAATATTTTTGAAGAAAGCTTTAAAGAAGTTTTATCTGGTTATAATCCTGATAAAGAATTCTTAGTCAGATTAGGCAAGGTAGAAGGAAGAGGCAGGTATAAGAAAGCTTTATAAAATTCTTTTAAAACTAAATATTTAACAGCCCTATGGTGTAGTGGTCAAGCACGAGAGCCTTTGGAGCTCTAGACCTAGGTTCAAATCCTGGTAGGGCTATATCATAATCTTTAAATAATCTATTAACTTCTGAAAAACATGGCAGAAGAAATTAAAATAGGAATTGTATTTTCTTATTTTAGCAAAGCAGGTGTTGCAGCTATAAAGTTAACAGACGGCGGCTTAAAAGTTGGAGATACAATCCATATAAAAGGAAATACAACAGATTTTAGTCAAAAAGTAGAGTCTATCCAAATTGAGCATGAGATTTTAAAAGAAGCTGAACATGGACAGGATATAGGAATTAAAGTTAATGAAAAAGTAAGATCTAATGATATAATATATAAAATAGTTGGATAAAGCTTATAAATAGATATTCTAACTAAAATCAAGAGATAGGTTGGTGAGAACTTGCTTATGCTTATAAAAAAGTTAGTTCTCTAAATATTATCAAAAATGGCAAAAATGCATTCAAGAGGCAGGGGAAAATCTGGAAGCAAAAAACCAGCTCCAAGAAAATTAACTTGGGTCAGATACAAACCTAAGGAAGTTGAATTGCTTATAGTAAAGCTATCAAAATCTGGAAAAATGCCTAGTGAGATAGGAATAATCTTAAGGGACTCTTATGGAATTCCTGATGTCAGACCAATATTAAATAAGAGAATAACCAAGGTTTTGGAAGACAATAAATTAGTCGGAGAGATTCCGGAGGATTTAACAGCCTTAATCAAGAGGCAGATTAAGATTATGAAACATAGAGAATTTCATAAAAAAGACCAGACAAGCAAGAGAGGATTAATTTTAACAGAGAGCAAGATTCACAGATTGGTAAAATATTATAAAAAAACCGGAAGGCTGCCAAAAGAATGGAAATATGACAGTTCAAAAGCAAGGCTTGTTATAGGATAAAGATGGAGGAAGAATTTTTGAATAAATTAAAGGAAGCTGCTGATAAACTGAGGAATTTAGAAAAAAAGCCGATAAGGATTATTTGCCATTTAGACAGTGATGGACTTTCCAGCGCTTCAATACTGACTAAAACTTTATCCAGAGAAAATCTTGATTTTTCTTTGTCAATATTTAAAGGATTAACCAGAGAAGCTGTAAGAATGTTAAGCATGGAAGATTATTCTTATTATATTTTTGCAGATTTGGGAACAGGACAGTTAAATGATATCAATGAGTTGCTGCATGACAGGACAATATTTATTTTGGACCATCATGAGCTACAAGGTGATTCTAAAGAAAATATTTATCACCTAAATCCTTGCTTGTATGGAATTGACGGTGGAAAAGATATTTGCGGAGCAGGAATAACTTATCTTTTTTGCAAAGCTTTGAATGAAAAAAATAAAGATTTGGCGCATTTGGCAGTTATTGGCGCAATTGGAGAAGTTCAGGAAAAGAAAGGATTTACTGGATTAAATCAGGAAATTCTAAAAGATGCCATCCTATCTGGAAAGTTAGAAGTCAGAACAGGATTGAGAATGTTTGGTTTCCAGACCAGACCGATACATAGAGTTCTACAATACAGCACAGACCCTTATATTCCAGGGGTTACCGGCGATGAATCAGGAGCAATTGATTTCCTGCAGTCTTTAAGTATAGAATTAAAAGATGATTATGGTGAATGGAGAAAATTAGTCAATTTAAATGAGGATGAAATGAAAAAATTGATTACAGCCATTATATTGAAGAGAATGGGCAGTGAAAAAACTCCAGATGATGTTTTAGGTAATGTTTATGTTTTAAGAGATGAAAAAGAGGAAAGCCCTATGAAAGATGCAAGGGAATTTGCTACTCTGCTTAATGCATGCGGAAGGCTTGGAAAGGTCTCTTTAGGAATTGGAGCATGCATTGGAGATGAAAATTTAAAAAGTAAGTCTATTGAGCTGCTTGATGAATATAAAAAAGAGATTATTAATAATCTAAATTGGTTTTATAAAAATAGAAAAACAGAGAAAATAATTGAAGAAAACGGCTTTGTCATAATAAATGCAGAAAATAATGTCAGGGACACTATGATAGGGACTTTGACATCTATGCTGTCAAGGTCAAACCTTTATGAAGATGGGACTATTATGCTGTCAATGGCTTATACTTTGGATGGAGAAATAAAAGTCAGCTTAAGATTAAGCGGCTATAAAGACTATGATTTTGATTTAAGAGAGTTTATAAAAGATGTTGTTGACAGAACTGGGCATGGCAATAGTGTTGGAGGCCATAAGCAGGCAGCAGGAGCCATTATCCCTCAGGAAAAAGAAGAAACATTCCTGCAATATGCCAAGGAAGTATTGCAAAACAGGATGAGCAAGCTGGTGGCAAGTTAAAATGGCAGAAACTAAAGCAATAATCAAGAAAAAGAAAAAATGGTACAGGATAAACGCTTCTAAAGAGTTTAAGAATTCTTTTATAGGCGAAAGCTTATCTGATGAGCTAAACAATTTAATAGGAAAAACAATCAATGTTAATCTTATGAACTTAACTAATGATCCTAAAAAACAAAATTTTAAAATTAAGTTTAAGATAAATGAAGTTAAGAATGACGAAGCGTTTACTGAGTTTGTAAGTTATTATGCCATGTCAACTTATGTTAAAAGAATGATAAGGCCTGGCAAGAGCAAAGTTGAGGATTCTTTTAATATCAAAAGTAAATCTAATAAAGATTTTGTTGTTAAAACTTTTTTAACAGCAAGAAGTAAAATTTCTAATTCTATTAAAACAAATTTGAGAATGAAAAGCAGGGAATTTTTAGGCAATTATCTTAGAGAGAAAGATATTGGGGAAATTCTGAATAATCTGCTTAACGGCAGTCTGCAGAAAGACTTAAAATCAGCTTTGAACAAAATTTACCCTCTAACAATGTGCCAAATCAGGGTTTTTGAAGTAAACAGTAGATAGGAAAGTGCAAAAGTGGGAACTGAATGAAAAATATCATCAGTAGAAGGCTTGAAAGCATCATTCTTTAGGTATTGTAGTGTGGGAAGAGATAAAAATCTACTCTTCTCTTTCTTTTAATTCTTTGGCAATGGTTTTATATATCTCTCCCTTACTAATATCTTGTTGTAGTTTATTTAAGTAGTCATAAGATAGTTTCTGAAATGTCTTCTGATCTAAGCAAAAGTCTGGTCCTGTTGGCATCCATTTGTATCCAGCCCAATATCTTAATCTACCTGACTTTTCTAGGTAAATTCTAGACCAACAGCCATGACCCCCATAACTTGGTTGTTTGTGCCCCCAACCACCCCAATAGATTATTATGTCGTCTTCGTCTTTATTGAAAAGTTTCTTAAATTGCTTGGTCTTAATGAAGTCTTCCTTCCATGCCAATATCTTCTTATATGTTGCTAATTTCTCTCCTCCTAACTTTTTCTCATTTTCTTTATATTTTGTTTCTTTTTCTTGTTCTTTTAGTTCTTCCTCCTTTTCTAGCCTTATCCTTACTTTCTTTTTATTTTCATATCCTTTAATTGCCTTATTAAGATTTTCTATGCTCATTTTTATTGCCTCCAAGGTTTTATAGAATTAGTATAAACATGGAACTATATAATATTTTGTGACAAAATAATTCTTTAAAGAATTAACATAAATCTCTGATAATATCTGCCTTTGTTAATAAACCAATTATTTCTCCTTTTTTTATTATAAGGACAAAAGCAAAATTATCAAGTAAAGATATTACGGGCATTATATCTGTCCCATAAGGCACAGATGGAGGGATATCACCCATATATTCTCCCACTTTTGAGTTCTTTACAACATCTGAATTTTCTTTCAATAAAGTGTCCATTATTGTTTTTTCTGATATTGAGCCTACTACTTTTGAATCTTTAATTATAGGCAGTTGGGATATTTCATATTTCTTCATTAATAATACAATGTCATGAATTTTATCTGTTGGTTTTGCAGATATTATCTTCTTAATCATTAAATCTTCAACTTTCTTTGTGCTCTTTGATTCTAGCCTGTCTAAGCATTCTGTTATTTTCACTACCCTGGAATATGTCGGGTCTATTCTTCCTTTTTCTATTTTAGCAACTATTGATTGAGAAACTCCTGATTGTCTTGCTAGTTCTAACTGTGTTAATCCAAACTTCTTTCTTTTTATTCTGATTTCATCCAAAGTAAATCTCTTCATCATTTTCAAAACCTGTTCTTTTTAATTCTTTTATTGATAAATCTTTTTGTTTTGTTCTATAGTATTGAATGAGCCCATAGTTTCTCATTACAGTTCTATTTTCTTTTCTATACTTATTTTGTCTTAGTCTTTCTGGTACTGGGTTAATTTGCCTTCTTAATTTATCTTTTGCATTGAGAAGTTCTCTATTTTTCTTTCTATAATCTTGTTTTCTGTTTAAATCATACTCTCTATTCTTTAATCTCCATTCTTTGTTTAACTGCTTTATTTTCTCTTTATTCTTTTTATAATACTCATTTCTATATTCTTTAGGAGTTTTGGAGAATCCATTAAATAAAAGCCTTAGATCTTTCTTAATTTCTCTGATTCTTATTAAATGCTCTTTTCTCTCTTTTTCATAGCTTTCCATATCTTCAATTCTTCTTCTTTTATTGAATTCCTGAAATTCCTTAACTTCTATTTCTTTTTTAGGATAAAGTTTTGAGCATAAGGCGCATTTGTATTTAGGTCTAGAAGAAAGCAATACAAGTTTGTATGAGCAATTGGGACAGCGTGGCATTTTGTCGGAGTAAGTAGTTAATTTTATTTATTTTTAATGTTCTCTAGCATTTTAATATCATTTTTTTCGACATATTTTTTCTTATTAAGATAAGATAATAATTTATGCTCTTCTTTGATTATTGTTCGTAAATTTACAGCATCAAAACCCGCTTTATTCTTTTCTAGAAGGTCATAGAAATGTTTATCAAGTTTTAGAGATTTTGTATCTTTTTCACACTCAAAGATATTAATTGCACCAGCTAAATCTAGTTCACTAGTAATAAAATTTTTATTGGTAATAAATATTTTCTTAAGATTTCCTTTCTTAAAGAAAGTGATAACTGAATCCTTTTCTTTAGAAAATTTCTTGGAAGTTCTAGATTTTTTAGGCAATCTTTTTATTTTGTTGTACAATTCTAAGTCTTCATCTCTAATTTTTCTAATTTTAGTTAAGTATTTTAATTCTATGTCCTCAGCTTCATTTTCATCTTCAACCAAGGTTTTTCTAGAATTTAACTTAATAAATAAATCATGAGATTTTATCTCCTCGTTGGTCAATAGTTTAGCATCGTTTCCTAACATTTCTATAAAAGCATTTATTTTATATTCCGCTGCTTCCTTTAATTTTAAAGGATCATTAATTGGTCCTGCAGGGAAGAAGTTATAGGTATATATTTTATCATGTTTTGAATCAACCCTATTAATTCTTCCTACCCTCTGCATCATTTTAGTTGGGTTCCAAGGAATGTCATAATTTATAACAACATTTGAATTGTGTAAATTAATACCTTCAGATAAAATATCCGTCGTGATCAAGAGCGAAATAGTATCTTTATTCCCTTTTCTTATATCAAAGTTTTCAATAATCTCTCTCCTTAATGCTTCGTCAGAATGGCTTGAAAATGCTCTAACCCTGCTCTTTAGAGAAGGAGTTAATTCTTTTTCTAAATATTCAGCAGTTTCCCTGGATTCTGTGAAAACAATAACTTTGTTCTTTTTGAGAATTGGATCTTTTGACAATCTTCTTTCAAATTCTTCTAATTTTGGGTCATAATTAATATCTTTCCACATAAGTTGAATCTCCTTTAATGTTTTTAAATCATTTTTTAAGTCACTAATGAAATTGTCTTTAAAATCTTTAGATGAATATTCTTTTGCCATTTCATTATCTATCAATTCTTGAATAGCATTATAATCTTCAGAATCTAAATGTTCCAGAATTTTATTTATATGTTTTTTACTAAGATATACTTTTCCTTTATCATAAGCTTCAATGAATTTCTCATGTGAACTAATAAACCTACCCACAGTTTTTTTAAATGCAAAAAAACTACTCTCTAATCTTTTAAGTAAAACTCCTTTCATAAATGCCCCCATATTTCTTTGAGAACCTTTTTCTAAATTGGACAAAATATGTTGATTCTTTAAGTATAAAAGTGGGGTATACCTTGCATACGAGAAGTTATTTTTATTAGTAATTAATTCTATAGTTTTATTAAAAATCTTATCTAATTCTTTATCGAATTGATATATAATCGGTTCAGGATCTCCTACTTCTGGAAATTTTAATTTTTGCTCTTTTAAATCATCATTATAATATTTTTCTATACTACTTCTTGTTCTTCTTACCATTAAATATTTCAAAACTTTTTCTCTGATTTCATTTGCATTTTCTTTAACAATCTTAAGGTATTCATTTTTATTTTCAAGTCTATCAAGCCCTTTTAATTTGGCTTGTAATTTTTTAAAGAAAGCTTCTAAATCTCTTACTTCTGGATTTGGCAAAGTTGATTTTCTTGAAGTTTGGAAGAGTTTAATTTGTGAAAGTAAATCCATAGGAGTATTATTTAGAGGGGTCGCTGAAACTAAAATTACTCTCTTTCCCTTGCATATTCTAAATATATCTTCATAACGTTCAGTTGCTTCATTTCTGAAACCATGTGCTTCATCAATAATAACTGTTTTGTATTTTTCAGTATCTTCTTTTGTTAATTTATCAAGCATTCCTCTAGAACAAAATTTACCTCTCCTAATTCCAAAGTCCCAAAATGCTCTTTTCCATGACCCTGGATTATCTTCATCCAACAAAACAGGTGGAGCAATAACAAGAGTTCCTGCATTAGAACCATCTATAAATTCTAATTCCTTTGCTAAAATAGTAGCAATATAAGTCTTTCCTAGACCTACAACATCTGAAAGAAAAACCCCCCCATAAGAAAGTAATTTTGTTTTTGCATCTTTGACAGCATCAATCTGATATCTTAAATTCATAAAATTCTCTGGTTTATATCCATCTTCACTTAATTGTTGTAAATCTTCATCAATTCTTTCTTTTAAATATTCATAAATAAATTTGAGGAATAAATGAAATGGTGATATCTCATTGTTCATCCATGTTCTACTTTTAATAGTTTGTACGTATCTTTCAGAGACTTCTATAGAATTTTCCCATAATTCATTAAAATAATTTAATGCCCATTCATAATCTTCTTTTCTTTTTTCTACTTTGTTGATTTCATTTACTCTGTTTAGACCTGCATCAGTTAAGTTACTTGAACCCATAATTACTCTTCCTTCATCTCCAAAACCTCCACCTTTAGAAGTAAAAATATATATTTTTCCGTGTACATCTTGATGAGGAGATGCACGAATTTCCAGTTTACCAGATTTAATCCATTCAATAAATTTATTTGTGCCTTCTTCTAC
>Ga0209541_10001425_pt1 | contig 47609 bp, 46 predicted proteins | sample RifCSPlowO2_01_FD_184027 | JGI IMG/M metagenome (GOLD analysis project Ga0209541, IMG submission 184027) | Groundwater microbial communities from Rifle, Colorado - Rifle CSP2_plank lowO2_0.1 (SPAdes) (version 2) | ecosystem: Environmental > Aquatic > Deep subsurface > Groundwater | place...
ATAAATCCATTGCTAGAGTAACGATTTTACCGTTGCCCTTAATTCTCTTTACAGGATCAAGAACAAATCTTTTACTGCAATCTTTGCATTTGAATCTTTGCTTGTTTTCTATTGCTGTTTTTCTTGCTCCATTCTTTACAATATTAATAGAATTGCAGTAGATACATTTCTCCTCGTTGGTGTCTATTTCTAACTCTTCTATTTCTGGCTTTGCTCTTAACTTAATCCAGAGCTTGATAGCATGAATATGCTTGCAATCGGTATGCCTATTTTGAAAGTCTTGGCATTCACAATTCCATCCAGAAATGTTAGTTACTTTATACTTTTTATCAGAGCTTTGAGAGGGAATTAAAAACTCCTCTTCACTTACTACTATTGGCATATCTCCCTTTGCTAAAATAGCATAGCCTCTAATCTTGCGGCTAAGAGAAAGGTTTTTATCTGATACTCTTTTCTTTTTTCTGAAAGGTTGTGGTTGTTCCATAATCATTACCTATATACCCATTAGTAATATACTATTAAGTATTTAAACCCTTCGGTTAGTAAGATAGTAAAACTTATATACTAAAGAGAATATAATTGGTTAATATGGGAAAGGTTAAATTAGAAGGCTATGTATGCGAAAGATGCAGGCATAAATGGGTTCCTCGAGAAACGACTATTGAAGAGCCAAAAGTCTGCCCTAAATGCAAAAGCCCTTATTGGAATACACCGAGAAAAAAATAAAATCTAGTCAGAAATATTATCTTCAAGAGATTCCCTATATCTAAAAAGTTTCGCTTCTATACTTTTTGGTGTTCTAATGAGCTGTCCATCGTGCAGTTCGTTGTTTAAAGTTTCTGCAATTTTTTTATTATTGGATTTTCCTTTATTTGCACCATTATTACATTGGTACTGCGAAGTTTGTGACAAACTATAAGCATATTCTGCCTCATCTTTAGACCAAGGTATGCAACCTCTCGATACCACACCTTTAAGGGAATCTTGATTCATCTGTTCAGATGTTCTTCCATGAATACCAACTTTTTCTTGATAGTTTTTAAGACCACTAATATTTCCACCTCTACGACCTGCATCGGATAATTCTTCAGAAGTCATAGAATGTGCACCTTTTCTATTAGTGTATAGCTTATTCCCTCCTCTACGACCTACTACTTTCCTTTCTTCTCTAGTGAAAGCATGTACTCCTCTTCCTTCCTCATAAAGTTTTTTTCCGCCTAGAGCACCGTAGAGAGCACCAGATTTAATCCCACATTCTTGTCTATGGGCTCTTGCTAATTTTTCTCTCTCTTCTGGCGGAAGCAATCCCTCATAAGATTTTACGTCGAATCCCTCGCTATGTCCTACTAATGCTCTACCAACTGCATTTTCAATAATTCTTCTTGAAACATCATATTTTAATTGTAGTCCTAATATCTCCACGATTTCTCTTTGAGTACTACCTTGTTTGTACAATTCAGCTACTTCAGGGTAATCATGTTGTAAAGTAAAACCTAAACGAATAGTTCTTCTAATAGCACTTATCTGTTCAGGAGATAAATCCTCGTAGCCTTTTATTTTACTATCTAAATCTACCATAATTCTACTTAAAAAACACAATATATAAAAGCTTATTGTCAGATTAATAGATTATGGAACAAACAATTTGTATTTTTGGGGATAGCATAGTTTGGGGTTCTTGGGATCCTGAAGAAGGAGGATGGGTCTCTCGTTTAAGATCCTATCTTGAGACTAGTGATTATGAAATCAGAGTTTATAATTGTGGTGTATCTGGTGATAATACCGATAACTTATTACAAAGATTTGATGTAGAAGCAACCGCTAGAGAACCAAGTATTGTAATATTTGCTATAGGTATAAATGATTCACAGTATGCCAACTCTAAAAATAATTCTCGTGTACCAATTGAGAGGTTTCAATACAACTTACAAAAATTGATAAATAAAGCAAAAAAATTTACGCAAAAAATCATTTTTCTAAGCCTCACTAAAGTTGACGAATCAAAAACTATGCCTGTTCCTTGGGATACAACTAAGTACTACGATGAAGAAAATGTAAAGAAATACAATTCAAAAATAAAGGATATTTGTAACAAAAATAATTTACCGTTTATTGATATATTTGACTTATTAGACAATTCAGATTTAGAAGACGGATTACATCCAAATCAAGAAGGACATAAAAAGATTTTTTTAAAAATTAAAGACTTTTTGCAGGGATATATGAGCTAGAATTTATTTGAATACTAATCACCCGCATTCGACTTAAGAATCATCACCCGTTATTGCGACAGAGAGCTAATTGCAATTTATTATGGAAGTGAAAATTAATGGATTAATTGTTGTTCATACTGAAATTGCTGAGCATTTGGCAAGCGATAAAGAATATGTAAGTAGCCTGGAATATTTTTTTAATAATATTGGTAATAACATAGAAAAACAATTACAACAAGGTTCAAGAGTATATTATTTAAGTGAAGGAAGCAAAAACTCAAGTTTGAAATTAATACCCAGTGTAATTAAAAGACATTTTCCACAAATGCTATTTGTTCCTATGGGCAATACCGTATATGAATAACAATTTCTAAGAATAAAAGAACAAATTATAAAAGATAATGTAAATGAAGTGCAAATTTCAGGACTATCTTATTTTGAATGTGTAAAAGATATTTATCATTTATTATTGGGAGAGAATAGTAAAAATGCAACAAAAGAGAAATATTATAGAATAAGCAGAGAAGATTTAAAATGGAAAGGCGAATATTTTTTCAAAATATTTTCCAGAAAAATAAATGCAGAAATATTAGAAGACTTAACTGATAAATTTATGGTTGAAAAAAATTAAAAAACAAAAATTATATAAATAAGCTTAATTTACTAAAGATGTCACAAAAATGGCAAGTGGTTGTATTCATCAACATTGAAAGAAATTCTTTGGATAATTTAAAAATTAATTTTGAGGATATAAGTGTAAAATACACTGATTGTATTCACAATTAGGGAATATAAACCAAAAGATATAAATGGAATTATAGACGTATATAAGTCAGCATTTGCAGAACCACCATGGAATGAGTTCAAAAAATGTTCCTGTTGCGGCATTAATTATTCTACAGAAGAATCTAAAGGAATTGATATATTAAAATGTAAAAAATGCAATAATGAAGTTACATTAATTGAATACTGGAGCAAAGAAGAAATAATAAAGGATTTAGAAAATGCACTTTCTAAAGATAAAAATATAATTTTGATTGCTGAAATTAGATCTATTATTGTTGGTTTTACATGGGGTTATGAGATAGATACAAAAAAAGAATTTCCTTTCTTAGAAGGCGAAGTTGCAAAGCCAACAAATTACATGGATGAAATAGCAGTAATTGGTAATATGAGGCAAAGAGGAATAGCTAAAGTCTTAGGATTGGAATATTTAAAAATATGCAGAAGACAAGGAATAAAAGATTCTACATTAAGAACAGATGAAAGAAATTCAGCATCCATGGCTTTGTTTTATAACTTAGGATTTAGAAGCATAATTAATTATTCATCTAGACAAGCAATCTATGACCCAGAATATTTAAATAGGATTTATTTAAGGATGGAAATTAAATGAAAACTATAGAATTAACAAAAGAACTTTTGCAAATTTCCTCTGAATCTGGAAAAGAAAAAGAAATTGGAAAATTTTTATTAAAAAGACTAAAAAGAAATTTTAATGTTAAAATTCAAAAAGTAGATAATAGGTTTAATATTCTGGCAAGCATTGGAAAACCAGAAATATTATTAACAACACATATGGATACTGTTCCTAAACAACTTGAAGTTAGGGAAGATAAAAATTATTTGTATGGTCGAGGTGCTTGCGATACTAAATCAATAATTGTATGCATGATAATTGCCGGAGAAGAAGCAATAAATACAGGAATAAGAAATTTTGGAATATTATTTGATGTTAGTGAAGAAACTGATTTCTCCGGAATAAAAGAAGCTGTAAAATTAGTTACTCCAAAAATAATTATAGTTGGAGAACCAACAGATTTTAAATTAGCAACAGGACAAAAAGGATTACTTGGAATAAAAATAAAATGTTTTGGGAAAAATGCACCTGGATCTACGCCTGAAAAAGGAAGATCTGCAATAAACAGATTAATAGAAATATTATATAAAATTAATAAAATAAAATTACCAAATAATAAAATTTTAGGCAAAACTAGTTTAAATATAGGAAAAATTAATGGAGGTATAGCTGCTAATGTTGTTCCAGATTATGCTGAAGCAATAATAGAATTTAGAACTATCAAAAAAAATGAATATATAATGAGAAAAATAAAGAATTTAGTTAAGAATAAAGAATTTCAGATAATTTATAATTTTGAACCTGTAATAAATAAAGGAAATCTTCCAAAAATTCTTAAATTTAAAAAAATAATAGTGCCTTATTTTACAGAAATGTATTTTTGGAATAAAAGCAATGTGTTTGTATTTGGACCTGGAAAATATAAATTTGCACATTCAGACATAGAAAAAATAAGGAAAGTGGATGTAGAGAATGGTAAAAATTGCTATTTGAAAATTTTAAAGATTTTATCAAATAAAGAAAGTTATATAAATAAATTTGAGGAGGTTAATTCATTATGGCGGGTATAGTTGAATGGTAAAACGAGGGACTGTGGTAGTTGTTATAGAAATCCCTAGATGCGAGTTCGATTCTCGCTACCCGCATATAAGATAAAAAATGGCAGAAGTAGAAAGAGCAAAAGGAACAAGGGAAGTAAATCCAGAAGATAAATTATTAATGAATCATGTTGTAGATAATTTAAGAAGAATATTTGAATTATATGGGTTTTTACCTTTAGAAACACCAACATTACAAAAATTTGATGTTTTGGCCAGTAAATATGCTGGCGGTGCTGAAATATTAAAAGAAACTTTCAAATTAAATGACCAGGGAAAACGTGAAATTGCTTTACGTTATGACTTAACTGTTCCTCTTGCATTATATATTGCTTTAAATCCAAATATTAAACTTCCTTTCAAAAGATATGAAGTTGGAAAAGTTTTCAGAGATGGTCCAATTTCTTCAGAAAGATTTAGGGAGTTCTGGCAATGCGATGTGGATATTATAGGAAGTTCCTCAATGCTGGCAGAAGCAGAATTAATTAACTTAGCTTTTAAAGCATTCAAAGAATTTGATTTGGATGTTGAAATAAAAATAAATAACAGAGAAATATTGGATGCAATAATGAAATATGCGGGAATTGATTCTTCAAAAATAGAAACTATAATCTTAACAATAGATAAATTAGATAAAATACATGAAGAAGGAGTAAAAAAAGAATTAAAGGAAAAAAACTTAGATGAAGACCAGATAGAGAGAATCTTTAATATTATTTCAATAAAAGGATCAAATAAAGACAAGATAATAAGATTGAAAGATTTGATAGAAGACAATGAAGGTATAAAAGAAATTGAGGAACTTATACAATATTGTCCTAATGTTTTCTTGGATTTATCGTTAGCCAGAGGATTAGCATATTATACAGGCACAATTTTCGAAATATTTTCTAAATCTGGAAAATCTGCAATTTGTTCTGGAGGAAGATATGATAATATGATAGGAAATTTTCTTGGAAATAAACAAAAATATCCTGCAGTTGGAATTTCTTTTGGGTTAGACAGAATTGCTTTATTACTAAAAAAAGAAAAGAAAACAACAGTTAAAGTTTATATTATTCCAATAAAAACAACTGAACAATCTTTTAAACTATTAAATAATATTAGGGATGATAGAATTAATGCAGATATAGACATAATGGGAAGAAATATTTCTAAAAATTTAGATTATGCAAATGTGCTATCTATTCCTTATGTAATATTTATCGGAGATGATGAAATTAAATTACAGAAATATAAATTAAGAGATATGAAAACTGGTAAAGAAGAATTATTGAATTATCAGCAATTGATTAATAAATTAAAATGAAAATTATTTTTGTACCCCCCATATTCTATCGAATAATTGAGTATACATCTCGGTTATCTGTTCTGATTTTATTAAATAACCTATAGGTTTTTCTCCCCAAGAAAAGAAAACCACTTTATTCTTAAATATACTAATATTTGATGGTATTGGAAAATCTGGATATTTCATTTTTAGAAACTTTCTTTTTACAAATAAATATTTAATTTCTTTCGATGCAAGTCCTCTTATTTTAAGGCCCATTTCCTTTCTTTTAATATCATATTTAACAAAAAAACTTTGAATTTCTTCATTATTGTCTTTTATGTTATTAGCAAAAAATAGGTATTTGTCTCCTTTTTTAGCATCTTCTGTTAGAATATTTAGCATTGTTGTAATACCCTTACTTCCCTCAAAAATTTCAGCTTCTTGTTTTTCTTTAGACAGATTTTGTCTTTTTTCTAGTTCTGGCAGTATTTCTAGAACTTTCTTCTTTTTTTCATCTATGAAATCTATTAATTGTTTAGGACTTACTGCCTGATAAAATTTAACTTTCCCTTTCTTGATATATGCTATCAATCCCTTGTCAATTAAGGAGTTTGTGGAGTTATGAACAGCAGAACTTGCCATATTTGATTTTTCTATTATTGTCCCAACTTTAGTTATGCCTATTTCTAAAAGGGTTGTGTATACTTTAATTTCTCCTTTGCTTAGTCCTAAATCTTCCAGTATGCTCACATCCATAATATTAGCCAGTTAATTAAACTTATAAATCTTTCTAAACTCTCCAAAATTAGAGAGTTAATATTATTATACTTTATGTAACTTCTAATTAAATAATAATGGAGAAACAAATGAGCTTGAAAAAATATGCAATTAATGGTATGGTAGTTGGAGGCCTAATAACACTTCTGCCTATAAGTCTTACTCTAATGAATGGAGGTTATGGTATAGTAAATGAACCATTAAGGTTAGTCCCGCAATTACTAGACATTATTGCTTATAGATTAGACGAAGGTAAAAATAAAAGACATTTTATAGATGAAAGGCCATTTGGATCTCTAGATGCTGTTATCATAATAAGAAAAGGTGAGAGGGTGGAAATTAGATCGGATAATCCACAATTTAAAGATCAAGAAAAAACTTATCTAGCACATATAAAAATTTTGTATTAAGAAATGATCCACTAAATTTATTAACTTTAAAATTTAAATTATAATATGATAAATAAATGGAAATGCTCAGTATGTAAATATATTGTTGAAGCAGAGAATCCTCCAGAAGAATGTCCGGAATGTAAAGGAAAATCTCATAAATTTAAACCAATGTTTAGATTATTAAAAAAAAGATTTGAATTTATGGATTAATTATTTTTAGTTTAAAATGTCAAGTCCATAAGCAATGGATAATGATCTGAAGCTTTTTCTGTATCTTCATTTTTCAAAACTTCGAAATTAACAATATTTTCAATCAGATTAGAAGAAAAAATAATGAATATCAATTTAAATGAACAAGTTACTATTGAGAAAAAAGCAGAGTTAGAATTAGAGATTATAAAAGAATTAGCTCATGCGGTTGAAATAGGAATAAGATTAGGAGAACATGAATATATTTATGATGAGCAAGGGAGACAATATAGCAATCCAAAATTTATTAAAAGAATTAAGGAAAGAAAATGAGAACATATTATGTAGGAGCAGAAACAACTCATGAAAAATGTTTTGTAATATCAGTGCTTTTTTGAGCGTGTTTTTTCTTCTGATATCCAGATATTTTGCCTTATAGGGTTCATTTTCCATGGTTTTTATCTCCTTTTTCGTTTTTTGGAGATATAAACTCTGTAGTCAACGTGATGCCAAAACTTAAGGTTTATAAACAAAAACTAATCTCAAGCTCATATATGCCGTCATCGCCTAATCCGGTATGGCACTAGAATAATAAAATTATGGTGTACCTGGAAACTACTGGATTGAAAGCTAGACCCGCAAGGGTATCCCGGTTCAAAATGAATCTTTTTAGAAAAAAGCTTCGACAAAAAACTAAAGAGATAATGAAAGTCCGGGTGACGGCGTAAGAATCAACGGGTAAAATGCCGGATTTTATATGTCTGCTTTTTGCCCGTATTCTACATCATATAAACAGCTAATTCTAAAAAACAAAATATGGATAGAAGAGAAATATATGGTAATGGAAAAATAAATGCTAGGGTTAAGGAAGAAAAGTTATTAGAGAATATAGATATAAGCTCTAAAAATAGGGAATTAATTAGGAATTTTATTTCCTACTTAGCTTCTACTGGATCTGGAGAATTAAGAACAACCAAATTATCTTCACAATTGAGAAGAATAGTATTAATAATAAATAAAGATTTAGACAACACAAACAAATTAGATCTACAAAATTGTATCAATAAAATAACTCTGAAAAAGGAACTTTCAGATGCTACAAAATCAGATTATAGGCGTTGTTTAAAACAGTTTTATAAGTGGTTTAAAGATGAAGATAAAAGAATTTATTCTAATCTAGAAGAAGAAAGAAATAGTTCAATTAAATTTTATAAATATATAGAAAGAGAAGTTTCTTCTTCATATAAAAGAAAACAAATAGATCCAAATTCTATAATAACAGAAGATTCTCTTCAAACAACGGCTGATGATGTAGAAAATATTTTTTAACAAAAATATATCGAAGAGCCAGACCATGAAAATAACATCGTAAAAATCTATCAACCGAAGATTAAAGAGAATCGACAAATAACAAACCACGGAAAAGAAATACGAAAAAGAAAAATACAAAACAACAACTGAAGTATATGAAGGAATAAAGGGATTCAAATCATTCTACGACTGGACATTAAAAGAATTAAAAAAAGGAGATATAATAGAAGTAATGGGAGTACCAAAAATAGCAAACGAAAAGTTTGAAGCATACCTCATAGAATGGAACAAAAAAAGAATAAAACAAGGAATAAACATGAAAATAGTATACAACAACGAATCAAGAAAATATGGTATAAAAAGAGAAAAAATGAAGTTAACAGAAGTAAGATATATGAAAAAAGAACAAGAAACACCAGTATGGATAGACATATTCAAAGATTATGTAATAACAATAAATGTACAAGAAGAACCGATATGCTTCCTAATAAAAAATAAGGAAACAGCAGAAACATATAGAAAATACTTCCAGATAATATGGAAAATATCAGAAAAATAGAATAATCTACTTCTTAGCAGCTCGTTGATCTTAACTTGAGCCCATTAATCTAATTATGAAGAATATTATCCAAAAATTATATATAAGTTTAGTTAGTAATTTTTGAAATTTTTATAGTTAAGTATTTAAACTTCTTTGTCCATAATAGTTTTATGAAGACTAAGAGAACTTTTAATGTTTTAATAGAAAAAGATGAAGACGGATGGTTAGTATCAAGTGTTATTGAACTTCCAGGATGTCATACACAAGGTAAAACATTAGACCAGTTAATGGATAGAACAAGAGAAGCAATTCTATTATATTTAGAATGTACAGAAAAAGAAACTGAAGAAGAATATGTTGGAGTTCAGCAATTAAAAATAGAGGTTTAAATTCTATGAACAAAATTCCCAGGCTAACTGCCAAAGAAATTATTAAAGCAGTAAATAAATTAGGATTTAAATTTGAAAGACAAAGAGGAAGTCATATGTTCTTTAGACATGAAGATGAAAGAACAACAACTATACCAAACCATCCAGGAGAAGAAATAGGCTCTGGTCTACTAAATAAAATAATAAAAGAAGAACTAAAAATAACAAGAGAAGAATTCATAAAATATTTATAATCTGTTACTTCTTAGCAGCATAGTTGATTTAATATATTACTTGATACAATTAAGAAGTATAAAAAAATCTTGTCATATAAAGGGACATCAGCAACATGCTAGACATTGGGTGATAAATTTTTATATTTCTAAAATTTAGTTAAAGAAAATCAATTTCAATTTCAAATAAGTCACAGGTAGCAAGCTCTTCAACAACTGCAGGATATAAATTAATAGATTTTAAATATTTTTTATTTTTTTCTACAAATTTTTTAGATGCAAATAATCTAAATTTTTTCTTATCAATACCTATGTCTATAATTCCAAATTTTTCTGTTAATTTATTTTTTAAATTTTCTAAATCGTTAACTATTTTTGTTTCTTCAATCTGTTTTACATGTTCTAAATAATTGAATGAGGGCTTGTCTATGTAAATGGCTCCTCTAATCAATGACCCATTTTTTGTAACAATATCATAATTTTTCTTAATATTTTCTGCTCTTAGTTTAATTCTGTTTCCTAATTGTTGATTATTTTTTAGTCTTGAAGTGCAGAAATGTATATTTATATTTTTATCTTTATAATGGTTTAAAATCTCAAGTGCTAATTCTTCAGATCCTTTAATACCATAAGATAATTCATTTTTAGATTTATATCCTTTATCAAAAACTAAATTCCTTTTAGAATCTGCAGCTTCAAGTTCATTAAGATTAAAGAAATCCACTTTATCTTTAAAAAATTCTATAATTTCATAAGTTTCTTTTTTTAAATCTGGAATGCATGGAATTTCTATTCCGATTTTCCAATTAAATTTCTTTGCAATATAAATATTATTCCATTTATTTTTGTTATAAAAATCAGCATGGAACCTTATCTCGTCCAAACCCGCATCAAACAATTCTTTTAAATTATTCTCATTTACTAAATCAAAAGATGTATAGAGATGAATATGAAATTCTTTTCCAAACTTAATTTTTAAAGATTTAATATACTCTAAGCATCTATTTAATCTTGTTAATGGGTCTCCACCTGTTATTCCTGCACCACTTGCATTGCATAAAATTGCCTCATTAATAGCATCACTTACAGAAATTATTTTTTCTTCATTTGCATAGATTACATCATTTTGGAATTTTTCATCTGCAACAGGGCAATACCAACATTTTCTTGGACAGGCTCCAGTAATAAATAATACTAATTTCTTTCCTAAAACACAGTGCTTGCAGCCTTCAGATAGTTCTCCAATTTTAAATGAGCTGAATTCAGTAATTGTTACTTCCATATTTTTTAATTATAGTTATGAAATATAAATCTATCTTGAGTATTTTACATTAACTTTCTTGCAATATTTATTTATTTTACATTTGCTGCAATAAGGGGAAACAGGAACACAAATATTTTGTCCATAATTAACCAATAAATCATTTAAATCATGCCAGTATTTTTTAGGTATTATTTTTGTTAATGCTATTTCTGTTTCATTTGGTGTTTTTGTTTTTACCCATCCAATTCTATTAGAAATTTCATGTACATGGCTGTCAACAGGAATATGGTCATTCTTACCAAAGGCATAACACATTACTATTCCCATGGTTTTTCTACCAACGCCTTTTAATTTTAATAAATCCTGTTCATTATCCGGAACTTTTCCATTATGTATTTCAATTAAATCTTTGCATATTACTTTTAATCTTTTAGCTTTTGTTTTATAAAATCCAACTGGATAAATTAATTTTTCAATACTTTGAATATCTAAATTTAATAATTTTTCTGGAGAATCTGCTTTTTCAAATAGCCTTTTAGATGCTAATGTTGTAACTGCATCTTTTGTTCTTAAACTTAGCAGACAGGATATTAATACTTTGAATGGACTTTGAGTTAAATCTGCTATTTCTGTAACTATTGGATTTTTATATTTTTTACATTCTTCTTTTAATAGTTTTATTGTTATATCTAAATTTTCCATGAAATTATAAATTTAATAAGGCTTAATAATTTTATGTTCATTTTATTCTTATGTCTTTAGAAGTTAATGTTTGTACTTTGCATCCAAAATTAAATGGAAATGGTTTTTGGTATTGTATTATTTCATCTGACTGGAATAGAGATATTGGTATTTTTAAAAATGTGATAAGTATGGCTAATTATATTGCAAATGATAAAAATATTAAATTTGTAAGTTTAATTCCTCCAATAGAAGGTTTATGTGAGGATGACTTAATTTCAGATTCAAATGATTATTCTAGATTAAATGATAATCAAATAAATATTTTTTTAAAATATCTTGATGCATTATTAATGAAAAATAATTTAGATTCATGATTAATTGAGTTTTATAAAAACTGATTTAGATTCTTTACAAAATTAAATTAAGAATAATAAAAGTATTCTAAAATAGAATGTTTTATATAATGAAAATTGTTCTAAATTTTGTCGGGGCTGTAGTTTAACCTGGCTAGAATATTAATAAATATATGGCCGAAATTGACGGCTCCAGTTTGGAGCGATGAGCTGAAAAAGCTATGATTAAAAAATGGTATATCGCTGATGAAGATACCGTTAGATCAGGGTTCAAATCCCTGCAGCCCCATTCTTAAATTTTATAATTGCTTTTTGCTTTTGCAATCAATGCTTCTAATAAATTGGGATCAGAAATTTTGTTGCCTTTTGGATTAAGTAATACGCGCAATCCAAAATAAGTTTTACTTTTAATATGATTATTAGCAAGACAATATAAATCACGCAATAAATAATTTGTTTCTTTAAATATTTTTTCAGATAAACCTGAATATTTAGGCTGAAAAGTTTTTTGATAAAAATCAATAATTAACTGCCCACTTTCTATAAGTCTATTGTGATCTTCTTAAACACTAGCTGGAATTGTTTCTTTAGTTAAATTATTGTAATCCTTATTTAGTTTTTCTAAATTTTCTATTAAGTCATTCAATTGCTCCATATATTGATACATACTGAAAAATTATTTAAATCTTGCCTTCATAATTCTTCTTTAACAATAAAGCATCTTCTTCTAAATTTGGAGATTCGCAAGTAACTATGCCTTTAATTTTGAATTCCTTCCATATTTTAATTAAATCTTTGTAATTAAGATTACATTCATTAAGATTGACATGTTTTTTTTCTCCACTTTTATTAAATTCTATTCCTTCAGTATGAATATGCATATTATCTAAACATTTTCTTCCAAGTTTTTTTTCTAATTCTTCTAAAATATTTTTAAAATCTTCATAAGTATTTACTTTTCCCAATGATCTTGAATAATGATGTGCAAAATCAATGCATGGAAGAACATTTTCACATGCAAGACTTAATTCAATTAATTCATTTAATTCTCCCCATTGAGTAATCCTACCACCGGTTTCAGGCCTTAACCATAAATTTATTCCTTCGTCTTCTAATTTTTTAACAATTTCTTTTACTGCACCAATAACTCGCTCACTTACATGCGACTTTTCGTCTTTCCCATAATAAGCCATATGATAACAGATACTCCATGAACCTGCTAAATTTGCGATACGACAGGCATCTAAAATATGTTTTTTGCTTGCTTCAAATTTAGCTAAATCCAAAGAATTTAAGTTAACATAATACTGGCCATGTGTTGTTAATACTATGCCGTTTTCTTTAGCAGTTTTATTTGCTTCTAAAGCAGTTTTTGGATTTAAATTTACAGAATGTACAAATTCTAATTCCATTGAATCTAAATTTAATTTTCTTACTTGTTTTATTCCTTTTATAGTATTTCTAGGTTTAGTACTCCATGGAATTCCAGCAGTACCAAATAATAGTTTATTCATTAAAATATTAATTATTTTCTTTATATAAAACACTATGCTTAACAGAAGCTTTTTATATCTTTTCTAATTTTTAATATAATGATAAAAAGTGAAGAATTGAATATTGCAAGAACAATTTTGCTTGACAATTGGTGATACAAATTAAAACCAGAATTAATAATTATAGAACAATTTGATTATTTTATAAAAAAAGATATTCCTATTATTCAATCAGCTGTCCTTGCTTCTTGTGTAAATTTTAATTATGCTGAAAATCTTATATCAGATGTTGAAAGAAGAAGAGAAGAATTATTACAATTATATGAAAAAATAAGAGCAACAAGTTTGGATAGTCCGCTTGAAGCAGTTTATACAACTAAAAATTGGATTGACAACAAAGAAACTGTATTAAGTTTTTATGCTTTTCTTGAAATGTCTGCAAGAGCATGTAGAGATTTAGAAGAAAAATTAGATAATTAATAACTATATATTTCTTATATTAAGCATTTTTAAAGTAGAATATAATATTATGTAAGTCCTGTAGAGTTTTTATTTTATATAACAACTGTAGAGTGGTTAAATTAGAAAAATTTATAAATAAGTTCGTATAACCAATTGAAAATGAAAAAATTAATCTTATTTTTACTGATGATTATATTGATGACATTTAATGTATTTGCATTAGGTGCTGAAATATTACCATCAAACCCAAGAGATAGTGATGATTTATTATGCAGAAGTACATTACCAACAAATACACAAACAGATTTTAATTTTAGATGGTTTAGAAATGGACAAGAAATTAACAGACAAATTTCTGTAGATAATACAGGAAGTCATTTTCCAGCAACATTAACTTCTCCAGGAGACCAAATAAATTGTATTGTATCTTTTTTAACTAATGTTATTGGTATAGATTCAGTAACAATTGCAGGCGGACCGAATACAAATAATCCGCCTAAAGCAGAAGCTGGTCCTGATTTAAATGGTGAAACAGATGAAGTTTTAAGATTTGATGGCACTGCAAGCTCTGATATTGATGGAAATGTAGTTGCTTATGTATGGAACTTTGGAGATGGAACAACTGCAGATGGAAAAATAGTAAATCATTCTTATGAAAGTCCAGGAACATATACAGTTGCATTAACAGTATTGGATAATTTTGGAGCAACTGGAGAAGATACTGCGATAGTAGTTATTGCAATGTCCCAAACCCGAATTATAGAAATCAAAAATTTAAGATCTTTTAAAGACAAATTTGAAACAGGAGCTGATACTTTCTTTAGAGGAAGTCCTATGTTTACATCATTTTTGTTAACAGATAAAGACGGAAATCCAATTAATGGTGCAACAAGAGATTTAAAAGTTGCATTAAGAAATACTGCAACAGCATCAGTAACAAATTTTATTCCATTTAATGGACCATTGCCTGGTTCTTCTTTTGGATTAGTTAGAATAAGAAATGGAGAATCCTGCATTGCAAATCCTTTTGGATGTATTAGAATTAACAGCGGCACTTATTATTTTGCTACTGATACACCTTTAACTGATAATTTTTTAGGATTAGGAAGCATAAATGTCCAAATTGAAGAAGCAGGAAAAACTTCAATAGTTAATATTTTAAATAATCTTCCTATTGCTGAAGCAGGCGGAGATAGAATAGTAAATACAAATGAAGCTGTAATATTTGGCGGAATTGCAAGCAGTGATTTAGAAGATCCAGACCAAAATTTAAAATTTTTATGGGATTTTGGAGATGGAAATCAAGATGTTGGGATTGGAACAACTCATGTATACACAAATTTAGGCACTTATTTAGTAAGATTAAAAGTTACTGATACAGAAGGGGATTTTTTATTTGATGAAATTAAAGTTACAGTTTCACAAACACCACAAAGAATTCCACCTGTTGCAAGATTTGCTACAAGTAACGAATATGTGTTTGACTTTACATTATTTGATGCTACAAGAAGCACAGATGAAGATGGAAGAATACTAAGTTATGAATGGGATTTTGGAGATGGAAATCAAGGTGCTGGTGTACAAACCAGATATAGATATGAAATGCCTGGAAGATATTTAGTTACATTAATAGTTACTGACAATGATGGACTTGCTGGTACTGAAAGTGCATTAATAGAAGTAAAATATGATTATAGGATTAATCAAGAAGACAGACCTGGAATGCCTATTGATGGTGGAGTAGACCATGATAAACCTGGCGCTGATGCAGATACAACTGTTGCAAATATGCATGAATTTGTAATCTCTGGAATTGTTCCTATAAATTACAAACAAACTTACAGACCTGGAGATAAATTTGATTTACTTGTTAAAGTAAGAAATACTGGCAACTTGTATGAAAATCTGAATATGATAACAAGTTCACCTAATTTGTTTGACAACCAAGTTTCATCTTTGAGAATAAGCTCTGGATCAACTTTATTGCATCCTGTTTCAGTTTATATTCCGAATAATGCTAAAAGTGGGCATTATTTACTAAAAATAGAGGTAGATAATAGAATAGGAGAAAGAAAGGAAACTTACTGGCAATTTACTGTTGCGTAGTGTCACAAACCGAAAGATATATAAATAAGTGATAGCTACAAAATAGTAACACTTGACAGTGGTATCATGGAGGAATCAAATGAAAACATTGAAATTTTTAATAGTATTTGTATTGATGTTAGTATTTTTAAATACAGCATTTGCATTAAGTCCCGTAAGAGATTTAAGGTTTAATGTTGGGAATTTAGATAATTTAGCTAATGCAGTTCAACCAAGAGATGATTTTAGAATTGACTCAGTTGAAGTTAATGATATTAGTGCAACAAGCACAAGAATAATCTACGTTGAGAGAGGGACAACTGTTCCTGTTGAAGTAGAATATACAGGCACAAATAAAGTTGCTTATGATACAAGATTAAGAGCATTCATAGGTGGATATGAATATGGAGATGTAGAAACATCAAGCGATATTTTCCAAGTATTGCCTGGTGTAACTGATAGCCAAGAATTGCTATTAAAAATACCATATGATTTAGAAGCAAGTGATGAATACACTTTAACTGTTGAAATGTATGATGATGACAACAGTGTAAGAAGAACTTTCAAATTGAGAGTTGAAGAAACAAGACACAGTGTAAATGTATTTGATGTGATTTTCAATCCAACAAATAATGTCCAAGCTGGTACACCTTTATTTGCTACAGTAAGAGTAGAAAATTTAGGAGATAATATTGAAAATACAGTTAAGGTAACATTAAGCGTTCCTGCTTTGAATTTACAAACAAGTCAAATTGTTGACAGATTAGTAACTGACCAAGAATTGAATGAAAGAGATTCAAGTTCAAGAAGAACTGCTGCAACAACAAATGATATGGTATTATTTATACCAGAAAACACTCCAGTAGGAGATTACAATGTAGAAGTAAAAGTTGAATACAACAGATTACATAATGTGCAAACAAGAACATACTTAATGCATGTTAATGCTATCCAGGTTCAACAACCTACACAACCAACTGGTGGCTTGACTATAAATGTAGACACAGCAGCTCAAAAAGTATCAGAAGGCCAAGGTGCTCAATATAAGTTTTCAGTTTCAAACTTAGGCCAAACACCTGCAACATTAAGCTTTGAAGTATTGGGTGTAACAGACTGGGGAACATACAGAGTAGATCCTCAAACTGTGACAGTATCAAGCAATGGTGTACAGGATGTTAATGTCTTTGTAGCACCATTTGATAGTGTTGAGGGTGCTAAAAGCTTCAATGTAAGAGTAAAACAAGGCAACAATGTTGTAGCTGAAAAAACTCTAAGTGTTGAAGTTGCTAAAGTGACATCTGACAGCGATACACTTAAAAAGGTGTTGGTTATCGGGTTCGTAGTATTACTAGCAATTTTAGTAATATTGGGTATAGCTTTGATTATAAAAAAACTTACTCAAGACGAAAAGCCTGTTGAAGGCCAAACCTATTATTAAATTTTTTATTAAGATTTATGGGGTGTTAAATTTGAATGGAATAAAAATAATATTAATCATTTTCAATATTTTATTGATTCTTTCTACAGTGTTTGCTCACGGTTTTGCATTCACTGCTTCACAAACAAGTTCTCCTTTATGTCCAAGAGAATCTGGATTATTCAAAGATATTATTAAAAATACAGATACAACTTCTAAACAATTTTCTGTAAGCTTATCTGGCGGAGCAGCACAATTTAGCACAGTATTTCCCAATAGTTTTATATTGGCTGCTGGAGAAGAAAAGGAAATTTATTCTTATGTAACCCCAAGAACAGAAACCCAGCCAGGAACTTATGAATTATCTATAAATTTTGCTTCAGGTTCTGATACTCATTCAATAAATCATCCTGTTATTGTGAAAGACTGTTATGGTGTTGGATTAACTACTGACCAAACAACTGCAACAGTATGTCCAAGTGAAATTTCAAGATTTGAATTAACTGTTAGAAATAATGGTGAATATTCAGAAACATATTCTTTATCAGCTGAAGGTCAAATAATGGACAGAATAAGCTTGAGTGATAATCAAGTGATATTAAACAAAGGAGAATCAAAAAAAGTAATTGCTTTTGTTAATACTCCCTCAGAATCCGGCAAATTTGGATTTTCAGTTAATTTAGATACTGCAAGCAAAAAATCAAGAGCATCATTACCTTTATTCTTAGATGTTAAACCATGTTTTGATTTTAATTTTAAAGTACAGAGTGATAAAACTTCTTATGAAGTGTGCGATAGAACTGCAACACCTGTACAATTAAGAGTAGAAAATCTTGGAACAACAAGAAATGAATTTGATATTGTAGTTGAAGGACCTGAATGGGTCAGGCTTACCAGAAATTCTATAGGATTATCACCTAATGAAGTTCGATTTATTGATTTATTTTTGGTTCCTGATTTTGGAGTTGAAGGAGATTACAAAATTAAAATAAATTTAATTCCTAAAAAGGGAATTCTAAAAGCAACAAGTCAGTTAGATGTTAAAGTTAAAAAATGCAGCGGCATTGATTTACAAATATTAAATAAAAAAGTAAATGCTTGCAAAGGAATAACAAATGACTTCCAAGTAAAAGCTGTAAATACAGGACAATTAGAAAAATCATTCCAGGCAAGTTTAACTGGTCCAGAATGGGTTACATTTAATAGTGTTCCTCAATTTAGTGCTAAACCTGGAGTTGAAAAAACTTTGGTTATCAGAGCAAGCCCTCCAGATGATGCATCAGAAGAAGGACATAAAATTAAAGTAAGTATAAAGGCTTCAGATGAAAGCAGTGTTATAGCAAATGATGAACAAGAATTAGAAATTGAAGTTGTTGGTATTAATAACTGCTATAAACCTTCTGTAGTTTCAAAATATACAGATGCGATTATTTATTATGACTCAAATATACCAATTCCTGTAACAATAACAAATAATGGAAACAGGAGAGCAGATTATAATTTATTTTTAACTGGAAATGCTGCTAATTTCGCAAGATTAAGCCCAACATCATTAAGTCTGGATGCTGGGAAATCTGAAACAGTACTTGTATATGTAGCTCCTGATGTAAATGTTGAATTAGGAAATTATAATGTAATCTTGACTGTTAATTTATTAAATGGTCCAGTTTTGGAAAGTAAAGAATTTAATTTTGAGATAACTGGCACAAGAGAAAAAGCAACACAAGTTGAAGGTACAAATAATTTAGGGAATAATACAGAAGAAACAAAAAAATTACCTATATCAAAAATAAAAGACTTTGTATTTGCAAACAAATTCCCAATTGTTGTTGCTGGAATTATAATTATATTATTGATTCTTGTATTCTCAATGGGCTGGCATAAATCTTTTATAAAATTCTTTGAAGATGAAGAATCTGAAGAAGTTAAGGAAGAAGTAAAAGACAAACCAGAAGAAAAAAAGCCTTCAAGAAAAAAGAAAAAGCCTTCAGAGGAAGATACAGGTGAATATAAAAGCGAAGAATGAAATTAATAAATAAAATAATTGCTGACGTTATTGGAATTGCAGCTATTGTTGGCAGCGTCGTTGCATATAAAAATAATGGCTATTACTTTGAATCAATCAGTGGAAGAGATATTTTAGATAGTGAACTTTGTCAAGCATCATTACAACTCTATAGATTTTCACCAGATGTATTAAAATTAAATTGTTCTATAAGCTACGATAAACGTGATTGGGCATGGATAAATTATACAGATCTCGGATTAGATGGCTCAGTTGATGAAAAGTTAATAGAAAATCAAACTGGTAAAAGTGTTACATTAGATCAAAATTACATAGAGCGTTTGCGAGACTCAAAAAATTTTGCTTCTCTTTTACTGGTATTATATGATAAGTCCTGCAAATATAATTAGGATTCTAAGCTTTGTGATGTATTGAGGGCAGTAAAATATTAACTAAACTTTTAAAGAAACAACTTTTGTAATTCCATTCTGCATTGAAACACCATAAAGATATTCTGCTTCGCCCATTACATGATCATTATGACTTATTACAATATATTGCGCTTTTGATGAATATTTTTGTATTAATTTAGAAAGCATTTCAGAATTTTTCTTGTCTAAAGCAGCATCAACTTCGTCTAATAAATAAAACGGAGATGGTGCATGTTCCTGTATTGAAAATATTAAAGCCAAAGCTGCTAAAGTTTTTTCTCCACCAGATAAACTTTTCATATCCAATTGTTTATTTGATGCAATTTTGATCTGGATTTCAATTCCGCCTTGTAATGGCATTTCTTTATTTTCCAGTTCCATAAAAGCTTCACCTTTAGTTGTCAACTGGCTGAAAATTTCACTGAATTTACTTGAAATTACATTATAAGTCTTCATAAAAATATCATTTTTACTTGTTTCAATTTCATTCATCATATTAAGCACATCTTCTTTTTCAATTTTTAATTTGCTGACCTTATCAACTATTGTTCCATATTCTTTTTCTATTGATTCATAAACTTCTAATGCTCTTAAATTTACATTTCCTATTTTGATTAATTCTTTTTCATTTTCATTTATTCTTAATTTTAATTCTTCAAGATTTATTCCTCTTCTTATTTTTATTTCTCCTAACTGACTTATTTCTTTATTTAAACCTTCAATTTCTGCTATAAATTTTGCTCTGTCAATTGAGAGGTTATTCAGTCTTTGTTCATGGCCTTTTGTTTTTTCTTCTTCCCTTACAATTGTTGTTTCAATTTTTTGGATTTTTTCTCCAGTTTTATTTCTTTTTTCTATTAAATCCTTGAAATTTGTATAAAATTTCTTTTCTTCATTTTCTTTAATTTTTAATTCCTGTATCCTATTTTTATAAATTTCTTCTATATTCTTTAATTCCTTTAAAAATTCCTCATTTTCTTTTTCATGCTGCTTAATAATTTTGTCAGTTTTTTCAATTTCAGGCATTAACATTGTAGAAACCTGAACATCAATATTTTTAATTGAAGACTGGACGGTCAGATATTGTTCTTTTAATTTTAATTTATCTTCTTCTAATTTTTCAAGATCCTTAGAAATTTCAGGATTGCTTAATTGTTCCTTAGCTTTTTCCCTTTTTACTTTTAATTGTTCAAGTATTTTATTTACTTCTTTTATTTTATTTTCATAATTTAATATTGTGCTATCAAAATTTTTTATTTCTGATGATAGATTTTTCTTTTCATCCAATATTTTATTTACATCAATACCTTCTATATTTAATGTCTTTTCAACTTTTAAAATTTCAGATTCCAAATGTGCTTTTTCATCCCTTAAATTAGAAATAGATATCTCAGTTTCAGTTTTTTTATTTTCTAAGTGATCAATAAGCTTTCTTGTATTTTTCATTCCATCTTCAAGTTTTACAACATTTTCATCAACTTCCTTTTCCATAAAACCAAATCCAAGTTTCTGCCTATAACCTCCAACCATTGCTCCTGAAGGTTCCAACAAATCTCCTTCTAAAGTAACCATCCTTGCATTTCCGATCCCTATCCTTCTTCCAATATCTACATTATCAATAATTACAGTTGGACCTAACACATATCCAAATATATCCGAATACTTATTGTCAAACTTTACAATGTCTGTTGCCAAGCCATGAACTCCTTCTTTTTTAAGGATTTCGTTGATATTTTGCTGCAGTACTCTTGATTTTATTTTATTTAAAGGAAGAAATGTTGCTGTTCCTAATTTATGTTCTTTTAAATGTTCTATACATTTTTGTGCAATTATATCTGTTTCTACAACTATGCTTTTTATTCTTGCTCCTGCAGCAACTTCCAATGCTAATGAGTATTTTGAATCAACATTTCCTAATTCTGATACAGTTCCATGAATTCCTTTTAAGGTTTTTTTCAGTTCTAAAATTTTTCTTATAGCTAAATCTCCTAATGAAACTTCCTGTATTCCTATCTGCCTTGCTTTCATTTTGGCTAAATCTTCAGAAATCTGGTTGTAATCTATTCTTGATTTATTTAATTGTGGTATAATTGCAGACTGCTCATTCATTAGTTTATTTAATTGTTCTATCAATTCCCTGAATTTCTTTTTATTATCTTTAAGCTTGTTTACTTCTTCAGAAGAACCTTTTAAATTATTTAATTTCTCATCTATAGAATTTAATTTAAAAATCAACTGGTCTTTCTTCCTTAGTAAATTCTGTTTTTCTTCATTTGTTTTGGAAATTTCAGAAAGTGATTTTTCAATATCTTTATCCAATTCTTCAAATGTGCTTCCTATGTCATTATTTATCCCATGCTTTTCTTTTATCTGAATTAATTTAGAATTTATTACTTTTTCATTATCATCAATTTCTTTAAGTTTTATTTCGTGTTTTTGCTTTTCTGATTTTAGTTGTTTTATCTTATCATTTAAGTCTTTTATATTATTATTTAACTGTTCTTTTCTTATTTTTATTTTTTCAATTTCATTTCTGCATATTTCTATTCTTGAATTTGCTTTTACAATATTCGTCTTTAATTCTTCTATTTCTTTTCTTAAAACTAATTGTTCTTTTTCTCCTTTTACTTCTATCTCATTATTTATTTTTTTAGTTTCTTCTTTAAAGTTTAATATCTGGTTTTTAAGATTTTCAATTTCCTTAACTGCCTTACTAATGTTTTCTTCAGCTTCTTTTTTCTTTTTTTCTATTTCTTCTAATTTTGTTTCCTTATCTTTAATATGTAGATGCAGATATGTTCCTTTATCATCTTTTAATGATTCCTGCAATTCTTTATATCTTATTGCCTGATCTCTTTCTTTTTTTAGTTCTCTTAAATTTGCAGCTCTTTCTGTCAATATAATCTCTGTTTCGTTTAGTCTTGAATCAACTTTTTCAAGTTCATTTAAACATTTATGTTTTTTATCATCATAGATTGATATTCCTGATATTTCTTCAATTACTTTTCTTCTTTCTTCAGGTTTCATTTCAGTAAAACCAATAATATCTCCCTGTAAAACTATATTATGTCCATCTGGATCTATTCTTGCAGTATTTAAAAAATCTATAACCTGCTGTCTTGTCCTTATATCCTCATTTATTTTATATACACTAGTTCCATTTCTTTTTACTATTCTTGTTATAGCTGCTTCTTCTTTATCTGTTGAAAAAACTTTTGTAGAATTATCAAAAACAATTGTTACTTCTGCTTCTTTTGCAGCACCATCTTTTTTATTTCCATGATAAATTAAATTAGCTGATTTTTCAGCTCTCATTTCTTTTGCAGAACTTTTTCCAAGCACAAAACACAAAGAATCCATTATATTGCTATTATGCACAAAAATTCCATTTGCTATAAAGTTATGATTATCTTCAACTTCAAGATCATAAACAAATTTTTCTTCCTTTAATTTTTCTATTTTTACTATTTGATCCCAGAATATATCCGAACTTGCAAGTCTGTTTAATAAAGTTAACATTTTTAATGAATAATCTAACTTTTCTAATAACAATTCTTTTTCAAACTGATATAATTTTTGTACATTTTCAGTTCTCGGATTAAATAATCCTTTTTTCCAATTTATATTTATTGTATTAGTAGATAAATTTAAAACTGAAGCAGTTTCTCTCCCTGATATATTAATCTTAGTTAAATTAGCAACTAAATTAACAGCATTTCTATCTAAAGTTTGATAAATTTGATATAAATCAAACCATCTATCTGTAAATAAATCTAAGATTTCATTTAATTTATACCTTGTTGGACAACACCTATTTTCAACATATGCAGATAATGCTGGATATTCTTTTCTTAGATTTTTTACTTTAAGTCCAAGTTTGTTAATAATTTCTTTTATATAAATATTTACTTCTCTGGGCAAGAAATCTATATTTGTGTTTTGCTGAATATTTTTTTTAATTAAACTAAATAAATTTTTAGATTTATATAAACATTTTAGCTCAATATTTTCATAAAATCTTTTGAGATTTTCATAACCATGAATATATAAGTAATAATATTGTCTTTTTATTTTTTTTTCAGTATTTGTAGCATGTTGAGTTCTTATTTTTATCTTTGATATTATTCCAAATCTAAGCAATAATCTTTGTACTTGGTTTGTTAATTCTTTATTCTTTGAACAAAATTCTATAATGCCAATGTCTCTTCTAACATAACCATCAGTATCATAAATTCCACCAAGTAATTGCGATATTGTTTCATTATCCGTGCTTAACAATAAATCTGGAATTTTTTTTATTGCGCTAGTTATTGGGTGGTTAAAATTCTTATAAAACAATTCACGAATATCTTTAACAATATCTTTATTGTTTATACATATTGTTTTAGTTCGTCCTTTATAACTATATTCTCTAAATTTTGATCCTTTGTAGATTAAATTAACTAATTTTTTAAAATCTTCTAATATTTCAGTATCTTGATTTGTTAAGTCTATTCTAGATTTGCCCACATATCCATCTCCAATAATATAGCCTAATAATCTCGCTTTATTTTTATCAAAATTGTTTTTTGGATTTATTTTTATTATTCTTGGAGACACTATATAATCATTTTCTTTAAGTTGATTTATTAAAACACTTTTTAACATACCGTTACTAAATATCATTACAGGATGACATCCAGTTGCCTTTATTTCTTTTCCAGTTCTTGTTTTTATAAGATAAACCTCTTCACCATCTCTTTTTATAAATTTTGCAACTTCCTTTTTTTCTGATTTCATAGTTATTGGATTTATAGAAATGATATATGTGCCTTTTTCATTGCAGTAAATACCATCCTTTAAAGTTTTTAAATTTTTTTCAGACTGTAATTTCTCTTCTACCAATTTTCCAATTTCTATTTCTTCACCATTTGCCAAAAGCACCTTAGAATCATAAGACAGGCTTTTTCCAGACCCATTTGGACCTATCACACAATTAAATCCATTTCCGAAAACCAGTTCTGTTTTATAAGCAAATGATTTGAAGCCTTTTGCTACAAGCTTTTTTATAACCACCATCTTTGTAGAATCACTCTAATATTAATTTATAAGGATTTCGCAAGAATACTTACTCTTTAGGTTAATTCATAAGCTTTTTTATATAATATATAAATATTTGCTAAAAATATGTTACCATTTTCAAGTAAACACACCCGAAAGATTTAAATACTAGTAATTCTATACATTATTATCACCTCTTTTTCCCAGGGAGAGGGTTCTTCGGAATCTGATCCTTGGGTTTATAGTCAAATGGAACAAAATTATCTATTTAAAAATTTTAGATCTGCTAAAATTGCAAGTTATTCTTTAGAATGTTTAAGTATTCTATATTTAAGTTATTTTATAGATAAAAATGTTGATTTCTTCTCTCTTAGAGGCTGGGGTATTGCAGGTCTTGGAGTTAGTCTTTATATATTAGGAAGAACCGGTAATGATTTAACAGATTTAATATGTCAATCGAAGATTCATAAAGAATTGAGTGATAAAGTAACAAGAGCTGATGAATAATGACTGAAGATTATGTATTTGGAAGCTATAAAAAAGATAAAATTGTAGCTTATTCTATGGGAATTCTTTCTGCTTTAAACTTAATAGACTTAAGATATGCAGATACTGACCCTTTTGTGACTTTATTTTTAGCAAATACCCAATTTGTAGCTATTTCTTTAGGAGCGTTGTTTTATGATAAAACTGAAAATAAAAGGCGATTATCGAACAATAGAATTATTTCTAATGAAGGGCTTGAATCAAGAGTGGAGGATTAAAATGGAACAAAATAAAAAATTAGAAGAATTAACTGATTTAAATATTGATAAAATAAGGGAACTAGCATTAAAATACAGGGATTTTGTGACTAAAGTTTGGCCTACAATATCGCAGTATATGTGCAATGTTACAGCAGCACACTATATATCTAAATATGATCCCGAAACTCAAAAATCTGTTGGTGAAAATAATGGGCCGTTTGCTAATTTGTATTTGGAATGGATAAAACAAAGAAATTCAGATAAGATTACTGATAAATATCGTTTCCATAGAGAATTTATAGAATACTTACCAAAAGAACTGATAATTGACGTAGCTGTTAATGAAGGTGTTATGGGTCTTGGTTCTTAAGAAAGGGGCTATTAATTGCTCCAGTTTTTAAATTTTATATTCCTATAACATTCTATTAATAATTATAAAAAATAAAACTATTTCTTCATGAATTCAGTATAACCGCAAGTTCCGCAATGCAATCTATCTTTATGCACACCTAAAAATACTCCGACACCACATTTAGGGCATGTTTTTGCTCTTTCCAGGTTTTTTCCAGTTGTTTTATACTTCTTCCATTTTTCAGAAGGCTTCTTGTTTTTCTTTTTTTTCTTTGCCACGATAATTGTATAACCGCAATTACGTTATTACGCCTTTGCCGGTTGTGCTGCCTCCTTTTTAACTTTTTTTCCTTTAGGAGTTTCCAAGAATTTTAAATTTTTTTCATCTTCGTATATATTTGCAATTATCTGTGATTTTTGCATCCCAAAATTAGTATAAACATTTCTTATAGAAACTAAATTTGGTTCAACATTTAAATTTTTAGCTACCTGCTCCTGCAAGACTTTTTTAGAAGGGGTTGCCTGTTTTAAATGTTCTATTTCATAAGTTATACTTTTCCTTTGTAATAAAGGATATTCATGCGTTTTGAGTTTCTTTAACATTTTCTTCTCCTTTGAATGCGAATAAAGCAATTATTATAGTAGACATTACAGTTATAAAGAATGCTATGGAAGCTATTTTAATATTTAAGTATAAATTAAGTAAAAATAGTATATAAGAAGCTACAGGAATAATTAAAGAAAATTTTAGTTTGTTCATCTTGTCTTTATAGCATATTCTCCTTTTACTTTTATATCTAATTTTTTAGCAATTTCAGATTTATCTATATCAAATACAATTATTCTTCCTTTCCATGATGTTGTTAAATCTGCAGATCCGCATATTGGACATTGAGTTCCTTTTACAAATATCTTACACTTTTTGCATGCTTTTTTCTTTGTCACTTTAAACGTTCTTCTCGCATTTCTTTATTGCGATTACTTTTCTTTCTCCTTTTTAACTTTTTTATCTCCCTTTTTTGCTAAATCCTCTTCTATCCATTTTAAATTTCCTAATCCTACTTGCCTCATTGTTAATCCTATTTTTGGATTTTCTGCATCTTTATAGCTTACTGCAATTATTCTTGCTCTACAAGAATCTCCAACTTTTAAACTTTTCTTTGATTCTTTTCCAACCAATACTTTTGTTTTACTAAAACTTATGAAATCATCCATTGTTTGTGAAACATGTATCATTCCATCAACTGGACCTATATTTATGAAAGCTCCAAAATTTGTTATATCTGATATTTTTCCTAATGCAACTTCCTGCATTTCAGGGATAAAAGTAATCATTTTAAATTCTGTGTAATAATAAGGTGCACCATCTCCAGCAACAATTATTCCCTCGCCTATTTTTAATACTTCACTTACAAAAACTACAAAACCAACGTCCTGACTTATATGTCCTTCAAAAGTTTCATTTAATCTTTTAAGAACAGCTTCTTCTATATTATCTTTTAATAGATTTGGAGGTACTCTCACATGGGATTTTGCTTTTATTTCATAGAACATTTTTTAAATGGAACAATATTGACTTTTTAAATGTTTTGGTATAAAGATAGTTTATAAAGAAAATGTATTATAATTTATTAGTAGTAACAAATGTAAAGATTTATAAATGTCCTGACTTTCAAATTATCATGGTAATGGATTTTTTTAGAAGACCGAGTACAGAGGATTTAGAAAAAGAAGTATTAGAAGCTGATAGACTAATTTCTGAAGCAGAAGAAACAGAATCTTTATCTACTGCTATTCCATATTTGCAATCATATTTGAGATTAGTAAGAAGATCAAAACAAAAAGATATTTACGAACCTGAAGATATTCAAACAATTTTAGGAGATAAATTAGCAGGTAATATAATTAAACAATATAAAGATTTATTTTTCTTAAATTTAGTTCCAGGAACTTTCAGAATAGAAGTTCCAAGAGAGATTTCTTTAGATGCAATAATTGATGAAGAAATAAGAATACATGAAGAAGTTGCCAATGGTTTAATGAATAAGGATGAAGTAAAAAAACAAGCACATAGAATTGTTTTGAAAAAAAGACAGGAATTAAAATCAAATTATGAACAGATTTTTTTAGAAATAATAAATACTGCAGAAGCAAATATATTAAATAATAATTATCCTATGGCCAGGCTTATTGATGATTATGAATCAAATTTATTAGCTTATACAAAAATTGGCGGAATTGGGACGCCTGTTGTTGAAAAAGAGGGGAAAAAAATTTCACTTTCCAAAATTTTATATGAAGCAGCTATTACTAATTCCCGTTTTAAGATAGAACAATTAATTAAAACAACTGAATTTGAGGAAGAATTTGGACTTACAGAAAGCAAATTAAATGTAACTTCAAATCAATTTAGTAATATGATTGATCAAATATCTACTTATGCTGAAAAAGCTAAAATAAGTACTGATGAACAATCTAAGTTAGATATCATGTTGGGGAATTATAGAAACAGCAGACAAAGTTTGATTGGAAAAAACAGAGAAGCAATTGAAGCATTGCATGATAATTTATATAATAAAGTAAATGAAGAAGTTACAATAGATAGCAAAGTGGATGCATTTAGAAGACTAATGGAGCTAACTTTTTTACACAGGGAAGTATTAGAAATAGAAGATCCAAAACCATTAATTGATTATAGTCTTAAATTATTTAAAGAAGCTGGATATAAATTTATAAAAAGTAAAAATGAACTTATTTTAATTGCACCAGATGAAAAAACATATGAAACCGGGCTTTCAGTAAATTAATTATTTTAATTCCAGATATTTCTTTTTTCTTATAATTATAACATTTGAAGATAATTTATCTTTAACGCCTTTATCCTGAGTAGCAATAATATCACCTAATGAAGACAAACGAGATAGTTCATCATCAACATATGATAATCCAGAATTTATAATTTCCATTTTCTCAATATATCTTTTTATTAATACTAAATTTTTAGGCTTGACTTTTTCAAGTTCTTTAATAGTTAAGTCTAGAACATACAATTTGTAAGGAAAGTCGCATATTCTTTCAATTTCAGTAAATAAATCAATTTTATAACTGGCACAATATATTAAAAAATTTGTATCTAAGATTATTCTTTTCATTTTATTTTTAACTATTAACTCTAACTTAAAACTTGCTATATTAGAAACTAAAATTATTAACCTTAAAACAGCCTAAAAACACATTTAAATGCACTTTTAAGCCTATGATTTATCTAACAAATTTTGCCTTTATAAGGCTCATAAACCCAATAAAATACACTTATAGACCAAGAAAGTATTATAAAGATAATAAACATCTCAATTATAGCTAAACTTAGCTAATTTTAATGAAAATTTGGAAGAAAAAATGACAGAAGAAACTAACAAAAATAATGGCAATTATACAGCAGAATCAATTAAAGTTTTGAAGGGTTTAGAAGCAGTGCGTCAAAGACCGAGCATGTATATAGGCAGTACAGATTCTAGAGGATTACACCATTTAGTTTACGAGGTTGTTGATAATAGTATTGATGAACATCTGGCAGGTCATGGTAATAAAATAAAGTTAACGATACATAAAGATAATTCCATAACAGTCTTAGATAATGGCAGGGGAATTCCAACAGACATTCATCCAGAAGAAAAAAAATCAGGTGTTGAAATTGCATTAACAGTCTTGCATGCTGGAGGAAAATTTGATAAAAATTCTTATAAAGTTTCAGGAGGATTACATGGTGTTGGTGTTTCTGTTGTAAATGCATTAAGCAAATGTCTAAAAGTTGAAGTTAAACAAAATGGAAAAATATTTATCCAGGAATATGAATATGGAAATCCAAAATATGATTTAAAAATTACAGGAGAATGTTCTATAGAAGAAACAGGAACTACAGTTACATTTTTGCCTGATGATAAAATTTTTACAGAAACTGTTTATGATTTTAATACAATTGCAAATAGATTAAGAGAATTAGCTTTTTTGAATCCAGGATTAAGTATAGACATAGAAGACGAACGTAATGAAGAGCATTTAGGAAAAAAATTTTTTTACAAAGGTGGAATAAAAGAATTTGTTTCATATCTTAATGAGGGTAAACAACCTTTGCATAATGAGATTATTTATTTTAATAAACAACAAGATTATAATATCATAGAAATTGCAATGCAGTGGAACGATTCTTATAGTGAAAGTGTTCACAGTTTTGTTAATAATATTAATACTCATGAAGGAGGAACTCACTTATCAGGATTCAATACAGCTTTAACTAGGGTTATTAATAATTATATTAAAAAGAAAAAATTATCTGATGTTAACCTTGGAGGAGAAGATATTCGTGAAGGACTAACTGCAATTCTTAATCTTAAAGTTTCAAATCCCCAGTTTGAGGGACAGACAAAAACTAAATTAGGTAATTCAGATATTAAAGGTATTGTTGATAGTCTTGCATTTGAATCTTTGACTAATTATTTTGAAGAAAATCCATCTGTTATTAAGATTGTTATTGAGAAATGTATTTCAGCTTTTAATGCAAGAGAAGCTGCAAGGAAAGCAAGGGAATTGACAAGAAGGAAAAATGCATTATCTGGTTCAGGTCTTCCAGGTAAATTAGCAGATTGTCAAGAACGTGATCCTTCTAAATGTGAATTATTCTTGGTGGAAGGGGACAGTGCTGGTGGAAGTTGTTTGAATGCTAGAGATAGAAAAACACAAGCCATTCTTCCACTAAAGGGTAAAATATTAAATGTTGAAAAGGCAAGATTGGATAAAATTTTTAAAAGTCAGGAGATATCAAACATAATAACTGCTTTAGGTGCTGGTGTTGGTGATGAATTTAATATAGAAAAATTAAGATATCATAAAATTATTATTATGACAGATGCTGATAGTGTAATAGGAGATACACCATTTTTATTAATTGAAGAAAATGGTAAAATAAAACATGATTATATTGGAAATTTCGTTGATAATTGTATAACACCTGATAAATATAAAGTTAGTTCACTCTCTATAAATGGAGATAATAATGTTAAAAAAATAGTAAGTATAATAAAACATCCATTAAAAACTGGTTTATATAAAATAACAACAAATCTAGGATACAATGTTACTGTAACACCTTATCATAGTGTTTTTACTTATTCTAATAATAAAATAGGAGTTAAAAAAGGAAATGAAATAAATGAAAATGATTATGTATTACTACCAAGACAATTGCCAAGAACTGATAATGATTATACAATAAATTTACAAAAATATGTAAAAAATAATAATATTTATGTTCACTTAGATAAGAATTCATTAAAAAATATTCCTGACGAAGCCTATATTGATTTAGATTTAGAAACCTGGACTAAATTAAAAAACAAAAGAATGGAATTAGGAATAACAAGAAAAGATATGGGTAAATTATTTGGTATTTATCATACAATTTTACAACAATGGGAATTTAAGAATGATAATGTAATGCCCCAATACAAATTATTTAAGGAATATTTAAAATTATTAAAAATAAATGAAAAATCTTTAGAATTCTCTTTGCATATCCCTATTAGTTTATTAGATATAAACAAAATTAAATATAAAAAAATATATATTGAGAGATATCAGAATGAAATAAAATTAAATATAGACTTTGATAAAAATCTTGCTTACTTATTAGGATGGTATATTGGAGATGGAGCTCCTTCCAAAGGTAAGAAAAATCCTTATAGATTTAGTTTATGCATAGGTGAAGATAAGAAAGTTTATTTTGAAAAACTAAAAAATAGCTTAAAAGAAAGTTTAGGTTGTAATTTTATAATTGAAGAAAGAAAGACTGATACTATTTTGCATTTTAACTCTTATACTTTTGAATTATTATTAAACAATTTTGGATTAAATAAAAAATATGCTTATAATAAGTTTGTTCCAGATTTAATATTTAATTTAAAAAAAGATTTACAGATAGAATTTTTGAAAGGATTATTACAGAGCGATGGATATTGTTTTGTTGGAAAATCTAGAAGTAAACAAAGCAAGCCATTAATCGGACATTGTACAACTTCAAAAAAATTAATGGAAGGAATTATATTTTTATACAGGCAATTAGGAATTTTGCCTTCAGTAATAAAATCAAGATCAAAAGATCATTATCTAAATAATATATTAATAAAATCAAATCATGATAAATATGATATAATAATTGGTTCTGTAGAACAGTTGAAAAAAGCTATGGATATATGGATAGAACATAAAAATGCTGATGAAGTTTATAGTTTTATATCAAAAAGTAAAAATGGTTCTGACAGAAGATATGTTATTGATGTAAATAAAGATTTTCAAGCTGTTAAAGTTTTAAGAGTGGATAAAGTTAAGACTAAAGATAAATTTGTCTATGATTTATCAGTAGATTTGAATAGAAGTTTTATAGCTGGTGTTGGAGGTTTAACATTACATAATACAGATGGTGCACATATTGCCTGTTTATTATTAACTTTATTCTATCGCTACATGCCCAAACTAATTGAAAATGGCTATGTATATCTAGCAATTCCCCCCCTGTATAAATTATCTAAAGGCAAATCTTCTGTTTATTTATATAATGATAATGAGCTTCAAACAAAATTATCTGAGATGGGAGATAATGTAAATATTCAGAGGTATAAGGGTCTTGGAGAGATGAATCCAGAACAATTATGGGAAACAACAATGGATGAAAGTGTGAGATATTTAAAAAAAGTAAGAATTGAAGATGTAATTGAAGCTGATCGTATGTTTTCAATGCTAATGGGTGAAGAAGTAGAACCTAGAAAAGCATTCATAATGGCTAATGCAAAATTCGTAAAGAATCTGGATGTGTAAAAAATGGTATTATCAAAATTAGAAAAAACATTATTTGGAATCGCATGCTCATTGCCTTTAGTAGAGTTATTATTTTATAGAATTTCAGTACCACTTCGCACACCAGATGAAAGGGCTATTGGTGTGAGTGGAGAACCATTAATATATAATGAAAATTTAACACCTTATATAGGAAATTTTCCTGAAAGTTTCTGGCTTCCTTTAGCATCAGGAATGATTGGGGATACAATAGCAGCTAAAGGGATATCAACACAGAATAATTTTTTAGTCAAAGTAGGAAAATATTTTCCAGAAATTACAACAACAGCAGTTAGAACATATTTCACTTTAGGAGAAACTTTATTACCAAATATATTACCAGGAACACCTGACGTAAAGGATGTGCCGGCAGTTTTATTTAGTGCATTGGCAGGCTATGTTATTGCAAAAATTGGTAGGAAATCTGGTTTTAATAATAGAGTCTATGATTCAATAAGAAGTTTAGAGCTTGTAGCTGAGGGAACTTCTTAAAATGGCAGAAATGAAAAATATCGCATTTTGGGAAGAATTGTTAAAAAATACACCAGATTCATATAGAGAATGGTTTATGCAAGAAAAGAATTATTTAAGAAATATTATAAACAAAAACTCTAAAGTTTTGGATATTGGTTGTGGCAATGGCAGAACTTTAAACGATATTTCTGATATTACTCAAAATATATTTGGGATAGATAATGAGAATAAATCAGTGGAAGATGCTAAAAAGAATCTAAAATTAATAACAAATGCACAAATTTTATTAGCAAACGCAAGAAATTTACCTTTTGAAAATAATTTTTTTGATTTTGTTTTATGTATGGGAACATTCGCTAATTTTGGGAATTATAAGTTTAAGATATTAACAGAAATGAAAAGAGTTTTAAAAAATGATGGATTTATAATTTTAAGTGTTTTTTCAGAAAATGCTTTTGATGAAAGAATGAAAGTGTATAAAAATCTTAATGCACCTATAAAAAAAGTTAATGGAACGACTGTCTTCTTTGATTTTGAACCTGAAGGAGAAAATATTTCAGAACAATTTAGCCAAAAAGATTTAGAGTTAATTGTAATGAAATCAGACTTAAAAATTTTAGATATTAAAAAAGTAGGTATTGCATATTTATGCAAGTTAGGAAAAAAATAAAATGACTGAAAAATTAATTCCAACATTGATTGAAAAGGAAATGAAGGATTCTTATCTAGATTATTCTATGTCAGTTATAGTTGGTAGAGCTCTCCCAGATGTTAGAGACGGATTAAAACCAGTTCATAGAAGAATTTTATTTATTATGGATGAGATGGGTTTACAGTTTAGTAAATCTTTTAAAAAATGTGCCAGAGTTGTCGGAGATACTATGGGTAAGGTTCATCCTCATGGTGATTCTGCTATTTATGATGCTCTAGTCAGGATGGCTCAGGATTTTAATTTAAGATATCCTTTAATTAAGGGTCAGGGTAATTTTGGAGCAACAGATTTTCCAGCAGCTGCAAGCAGATATACAGAATGTAAATTAAATAAGATTGCAGAGCAGGTTTTAGTAGATATAGAAAAAGACACAGTTGATTTTATTCCTAATTTCGATGGTAGTTTAAAAGAACCTGTAGTATTGCCTTCAAAAATTCCTAATCTTTTAATTAATGGTTCTTCAGGTATTGCTGTTGGTATGGCAACAAATATTCCACCTCATAATATTAAAGAAGTTTGTAATGCAATAATCTCTTTGATAGATAATAAGGATATTTCAGATATTGAACTTTTTTCTTTAGTTAAAGGTCCAGATTTCCCTACAGGGGCACAGATTCTAGGAACAAATGGTATAAGACAAGCATACAAGACAGGTAAAGGCAAGATAACAATAAGATCAAAATGTGATATAGAAGACAATAATATTATAGTTAGAGAAATTCCATATCAAGTTAGTAAATCATTATTGATAGAACAGATAGCAGATCTAGTAAAAGATAAATTGATAGAAGGAATTTCAGATATTAGAGATGAATCTGATAAAGAAGGTTTAAGAATTGTTATTGAAAATAAGAAAAATTCAAATAATGAACTAATATTAAACCAATTATATAAAAATTCTCAATTACAAATTACATTCAGTATAATTAACCTTGCTTTAGTAAATGGAGAGCCCAGAGTACTAAGTTTAAGAGATATGTGTCTTGAATTTATTATTCATAGAAAAAAGGTTATTACTAGAAGAACTAAATTTGATTTAAGAAAGGCAGAAGAGAGAGATCATATTTTACAAGGATTATTAATTGCTCTTAAATCTATAGATGAAGTAATAAAATTAATAAAAGAAAGTGAAAATGTCGAAAGTGCAAGAAATAAATTAATATTAAATTACACACTGACTGAAATTCAGTCTAGTGCAATTCTTGATATGAAATTAAGCAGATTAGCAGCTTTAGAACAGCAGAAAATTTTAGATGAGCATAATGAATTATTAAACTTTATTCAGGAAATGAAAGATATATTATCATCTGAAGAGAGAATTAAATCAATAATAAAAGATGAATTAATAGGAATTAAGAATGAATTTGGTGATGATAGAAGAACAGAAGTCATAGAAAATAATGAAGAAATAGAAAATGAAGACTTAATAGAAAAAGAACAGGTTGTAGTAACAGCAACGCATTCAGGATATATTAAAAGACAACCATTAGATGTATACAAATCTCAAAATAGGGGTGGTAAGGGTATTATTGGTACAGAAACTAAAGATGATACTGATTTTGTTGAACATTTATTTATTGCAAGTTCACATAGTTATATTTTATTATTCACAGATAAGGGGATGGTTCACTGGTTAAAAGCATATCAAGTTCCAGAATCAGGAAGATATGCTAAAGGAACTGCTATTGTTAATTTAGTAAAATTAGATAAAGATGAAAAAATTGCAGCAATGGTTTCAGTAGATAATTTCGATAATGGGTTTTTATTAATGGCTACTAAAAAAGGAATTATTAAAAAAACAAAATTATCAGAATATTCAAATCCCAGACAAGGCGGAATAATAGCAATAAATCTTAGGGATGATGATAAATTAATTGGTGTTGATATTACAGATGGAAACAAACAAATTGTATTAGCAACTAAAGATGGGCGAGCTGTAAGATTCAAAGAATCTGATGTAAGAGATGTTGGAAGAAATAGCATTGGTGTAAGGGGAATTAATGTTAAGGTATCGGATGTTATAGGTATGCAAATTGTGAACGCCCCTTATTTATTAACAATAACTGAAAATGGATTTGGAAAAAGAACTCCAGTTGAAGACTATAGGTTAATCTCAAGAGGCGGTTCTGGTGTTACAAATATAAAAATTACAGAAAAAAATGGGAAAGTTGTTACAATAAATGTTGTCAATGATAATGATGAACTTATGTTGATTAGCAAAAATGGGGTTATAATTCGTACACCAGTTAATGGAATCTCAGTTATAGGAAGAAATACCCAGGGTGTTAGGATAATGAAACTTGAAACAGAAGATAAACTTGCGACAGTTGCAAGAATCATAAATGAAGAAATTGATTTGGAAAAAAAGGAAGATTACAAGCCAAGCGATGCAAATGGAAATAACATTGATAATCCGAGTTTTGACGAGAACGAAGGAGAAGATGAAGATAAAATAACTAATGAAAATCCAGACAGTGTTGATGAAAATGAAATAAATGAATTCTTAGAAAAAAATAATCTAGAAGAAAAACCAATTAAAAAAGATTTTACTATTGAAGGATATGAAGATAAAATTTAAAAGGGTTACATTATGCATAATAATATGAATATCAAATCTTCCGATGAAATTAATAAACATAATATAAAAGCAGATAGCTTAACGTTTGGTAAATGGTGCGATTTAACAAAGGATTATTTTTCTAATAAAAAAATTAAAATTTATATATAGATAATAAAAATCCTATTATTAAAAGTATTGTTGATATTATCATGTAAGGGTTTATTTCTTTGAACTTCTTTGTAATAATTAATCCTAATATGAATATGACAAATCCAAATAATAATGCTCTATCAATTGAAAATGTCCACATAACTCCTAAAATCATTATTGCTATTGTAATGATGTCTAGTTTTGTGTAATTTTTTAGTTCATCTTTTGTAGGGAATAAACATATTCCTACCCAAAACAGTACTCCTGTTGTTGCTATAACTGGAACCAGATTTACTAATGGTGTTAAGACTAAAAATAGTAACATTAGTATTGCGCATGTTATTGCTGTAAATCCTGTTCTGCCTCCTTCAGCTATTCCTACTCCGCTTTCAACATAAGCAACCATGCTTGTTGTTCCAAGAGTTGCTCCTGCCATTGTTCCTAAGCCGTCGATTGATAATGCTTCTTTCATTTGAGGCATTGTTCCGTCTTTGTTAACTATGCTTGTGTTTCTTGTTAATCCTATGAATTTTGCCACACTTCCATAAAAATCAACTATGAATAATACTAGGATAACACTTAACATTTTAGGATTAAGTATTACACTAAAATCTAGTTTGAATATTGCACTGAACATTTCTTTTGAGAATGTGACTGGTGCTTCTGTGTTAGTGATTCCTAAAAAGTAAGCCAGTATTGAAGATATTACTATTGTGATTAGTGCTGCTGCAGGAACCTTCAACTTTCTTAATAATAAAATTAAAGCCAGTCCGAAATAAAACACATAAGCTGCAGGTGAAAACAATATTCCTAAACTCTTGATTGATACACCTTCATAGACTAATATTCCTACAAGTCTTAAAGCTATAAGCATTAAAAATACTCCAACACATAAAGATAACCCAGACTTCATTTTATCTGGAATAGCTTGAATTATTTTTGTTCTAATGTTTGTAACTGTTAATATCATAAATATTATTCCAGACCAGAAAACAGCACCTAAAGCTTGCTGCCATGTAAATCCTAAAGCCAAGATAACAAAAAATGCAACATATGCGTTCATCTCCATTCCTGGAGCAACAGCAAAAGGTTTTTTCGCCCATAATCCCATGAAAAATGTTGCTAGAAAAGAAGTTACAATTGTAGCAAATAATACTGCACTTTTGTTGAATCCTCCTTCACTTAATATTGAAGGATTTACCACAAAAATATAAGATAAAGTAAGAAATGTTGAAAGCCCTGCAATTATTTCTATTCTGAAATTTGTTTTATGTCTAGCAAACTCAAAATATTCAGCTATCTTTCGTAGGAGTTTCATTCTTTCACCTGTTCTCCATGTAAAATTGGCTTATCTTTTTTCCAAGCAATTCAAACTTATCCAGTATGAATATCTCTTCTAATCCTGGAGCTGCAAGAATTTGAACTCTTCTTCCTAAATCATTCAACAAATCAAGGTCTCTTGAAGAAGTGCAAAGTGCTAGAGTATTTTTCCCTTGGAGATTATTAATAACATTAATTCCTCCCCTATCACCACCGAAGTTTCCATATTCTAAGTCTGTTACAACTAAGTCATATGGGCTTTGTTCTGCTTCTCTGATTAACTCATCTGCAGATTTAACTGTTCTTACATGAATCTTTGCAGCATAGGGAACAATATTTCTTCCAACGTAAATGTCATCTTTAAGTTCTGTTCTGATTGGAAATGCTTCTTTATAGTTTGCTACTTCAGCCATAGCAACGAACATGTTGTCAACTGCTGAACTTGCCCTATCTGTTTTTTCTGCAAAACTATCGTCGCCTATGAGTATGCTTAGTGTAATCATTTTTCATTTTCTCCTTAGTTTAAAAATTATGAAATCTCTTATTTTATTCCCACTTAATTCATATTCTGGTGTGAATATTTCTTCTACTATAACAAGTCCTGCATCATTGAATACTTGTTTGTACCATTCAATTGGTCTATGAAGTTCTGTTATTTCATAACCCCCTTCCTTCTTTATTTTTCTATAAGAATGGTTATCTTCGTAGGAATACCCCGCAGAATACCTTAAGTCTAATCTTGACTCTGGCAAGTTGAATATTCTTGGGTTGCAGAAGCCGATATAAGCTGTCCCATTTTTGTTTAACAATTTTCTTATATTGCTCGAGATGTTTTTTATTTCATATTCAGGTACTATGCATAAGACTAGATTACAAATTATATTGTCAAATTCTTCTTTAGGTATTGCTTCTATGTTACTAAAGACATTTTCTTGACCAATTTTTTGAGAGCATAACTCTAGCATATCCTTGGATATATCAAAAGTTTTTACATTAGCTCCTAGCTTACTTAATGCTAAAGCCAATACTCCTGGTCCACAACCATAATCTAAGATTTTTCTGTTTTTTAGATTTCCAAGTGAAGGGATTAAAGTATTATCATAAGATGCTAATTTTAGGTTTTCCGCTTCTAATTCATTAGCTACGATGTTCCATTTTTGTTGGTCAAAAACGCCTTTCATTTTTTCCTCCTAATTATTAATTATCTATTAGTAATAACAATTAGAAGCTTTGATATAAATATAAGTTCTCCAAATTTGGAGGATAAAAATAAAGCTTATATAGAACCTTAATGACTAATAATTATGGACACTCAAATACTCGAAGACATAGGACTAACTAATGCAGAAATAAAAATATACTTAGCATTATTGGAACTTGGCACGGCAACAGCAGGACCAATTTTAGACAAGACAGGATTACAAAATTCAGTAGTTCATATGACATTAAACAAACTCGTTGAAAAAGGACTAGTATCTTCAATAAGAGAAGGAAAAAGGAATCACTACCAACCTTCAAATCCTAAACATATTGTAGAATATATTAATGAGAAAAGAGAACGTTTCGAACAAATACTGCCAGAATTACTTAACAAACAACAGATCAGCAAAGAAAAACCAGAGATAATATCATTCAAAGGAATAAAAGGAATAAAAGAATTATTAATGGAATTATTGGAAGCAGGGGGAAAAGAACATCATACATTCGGTTCAACAAAAGAATCATTAATGTTAGGAGACGTATGGTGGGTAAACTATCACAAAAAAAGAGCACAAAAAGGAATAACAGCCAACTTAATGTTTAACGAATCACTAAAGTCATGGAAAGCAGAATTTAAATATCCAAAATCAGAAGTAAAATACACGAAAGCAGGATTTGAACCATTAACAGAAACAATAATTAGAAATAATAAGATGGGTATAATAATATGGATAGAGAAACCATTAGGAATACTAATTAATAATAAAATAGCAGCAGAATCATATGACAAATTCTTTGAAATGATGTGGAAATCAGCCAAGACATAGAAAAATGCAAAAACGTAGTTTGTGCCTAAAATCTTCTGTATAAATTTTAAAAAAATAAGATTTCAAAATAAATTCTCCTCAATAAAAATTAAGTTAGAAAAATTATTATTTATAAAAAGTAGATTTATCAACAACATTAATAAATTTATATAATTTTTTACTAAGCTTATCTATTTCTTCAAATAATAATTTAAACTCTTCTTGAGTAATATAATTTAAATCTCTACACAACAATAATAAAACTTCAACTTCTCTAGATGATCCATAAGAATAATTTAGAAATTGTAGATAGGCTCTTTTTGTAAATCTTGTAGATCCTTCTGCTATATTCAAGGGTATTGAAATTGCAGCCCTCTTAATTTGAGAAGTTATATTATTTGTTTCTTCTTTAGGAAATTTTTCAGTTATTTTATAAATTTTTAATACCAGAGCATAACTAATATTCCAAATTTCCAGATTATAAAAATTTCGCATATCTATACAGATAATTAAAAATTAAAAAAGATTTGTTATTATAAAAAGAATTATCTGCATTGATTTAAAATTGATTTCTAAAAATCCAAAAGCTTTTTAAAGTTCGAGTAAATTTATTGTTTTTAATGAAAAGATCCTCTCGAAGATGGAAAAAGAAAGGCCAAATGCGTTGGAAATGGCAGCGTAAAAGGTTAAGAAAGGAAAAAAGAAGAAGGAAAGCTGCAGCAAGGTAAATTTTCTTGAATAAATTTCAAAATATATAAAAAGATTTAAATATAACTTAATGTTTCTGGCTTATACTCTATGCGGAAAATATGACAAATATTTTCCAATTTCTGAATGTGTATACTTAAAGAGTCTTTAAGTATGAAAGAGTAGAATTGGTAGAAGTAGTGAACTTTTGCTAAAATAAACAATCTTGCGACAATTCCCATTGATCCTGTGGGAGGTCGCTGCTATTGGGATTCGAATTAGCCATGCAAGTCAGGGTATTCGTAAGAGTAACCGGCATAAGGCTCAGTAACACGTCGATAATTTGCCCTTAGGTCTGGAATAGCCTCGAGAAATTGAGGGTAACACCAGATAGAAGAAGGATACTGGAATGTTCCATCTTTTAAAGGCAACGCCTAAGGATAAGTCGGCGACTGATTAGGTTGTTGGTGAGGTAACGGCTCACCAAGCCTTGGATCAGTAGGGGGGATGAAAGTCCTAGCCCCGAGAAGGGCACTGAGATACTGGCCCTAGCCCTAAGGGGTGCAGCAGGCGCGAAAACTTTACAATGCACGAAAGTGTGATAAGGGAATCCCAAGTGCTTTGTCTTCGGATAAAGCTTTTGTTAAGTCTAAATAGCTTGACGAATAAGTGGTGGGTAAGACGGGTGCCAGCCGCCGCGGTAACACCCGCGCCACAAGTGGCGATCACGTTTATTGGGTCTAAAGCGTTCGTAGCCGGTTTAGTAAGTTCTTTGTGAAATTGTTGGGCTTAACTTAACAACGTGCAAAGAATACTGCTAAACTAGAGACTGGGAGGGGACAATGGTATTCCAGGGGGAGCGGTAAAATGTTAGAATCCTTGGAGGACCACCAGTGGCGTAGGCGATTGTCTAGAACAGGTCTGACGGTGAGGAACGAAGGCTAGGGGATCAAAACGGATTAGATACCCGAGTAGTCCTAGCAGTAAACTCTGTGAGCTGTGTGTTGCATAACCTTAGAGGTTGTGCAGTGCCTAAGTGAAGACGTTAAGCTCACCACCTGGGAATTACGATCGCAAGATTGAAACTTAAAGGAATTGGCGGGGGCTCACTACAAGGGGTGAAGAGTGCGGTTCAATTGGATTCCACGCCGGAAATCTCACCAGGGGCGATGGCAGGATGAAGGTCAGATTAAAGGTTTTACCTGACACGCCAAGAGGTGGTGCATGGCCGACGCCAGCTCGTGCCGTGAGGTGTCACGTTAAGTCGTGCAACGAGCAAGACCCACATTTACTTTTACCAGCAGGTCTTACGAGACGACTGGGTACAATGTAAAGACTGCCTTCGTAAGGAGGAGGAAGGTGTGGGCAACGTTAGGTCCGTATGCCCCGAATCTCCTGGGCTACACGCGCTCTGCAATGGTAGAGACAATAGGAAGCAACTCCGAAAGGAAAAGCAAATCCATTAAACTCTATCTTAGTTTGAATTGAGGGTTGTAATTCACCCTCATGAAACCGGAATCCCTAGTAATCGGGTCTCATTACGGCCCGGTGAATACTGTCCCTGAGCCTTGCACACACTGCCCGTCAAACCAACCGAGCAGGGCTTAGATGAGGTGTAGTTCTTTGATTATTCCGAATCTAAGTTCAGTAAGGTGGGTTAAGTCGTCACAAGGTAACCGTAGGGGAACCTGCGGTTGGATCACCTCCTTATTATAATTATTAAAATCTAACTCTTCTACCAATACTCAATTCAGGTGGGCCCGTAGCTCAGCCCGGTAGAGCATCGCCCTTGCATTTTGTTATGCATAGGTAAATTGCTTTACTAAGCTTACACAAGTAAGGCGGGGGCCTCGGGTTCGAAAATTAAATAAGTAACTTATTTTATCGAAGAGTCCCGACGGGTCCATCCAATTCAGACATAGAGAAAATGAGGCTCCTAAACATATGTTGGGGGGTTGAAGGTTGATATTTATTTATTAACCGTGCATAGGTTGTTAGTAGATCCTACTAAGCCATTAGGCGGATGACTTGGCTCAGACTTTGATGAAGAGCGTGACAAGCAGCGAAATGTTATGGGGAGACGCAAGTAGTCTTCGAACCATAAATTCTTGAATGAGACTTCTTTCCCTTTTAGGGAATTCCATTCTGGAAAAACTACGGAGGAAATTGAAGCGTCTTAGTACCTCCAGGAAAAGAAATCAATAGAGATACCGTTAGTATCAGCGAGAGAAAACGGTGTAAGGCAAACTGAATTCTTTGTAGAAATACAAAGAAGGTGTGGTGTTGCGGACTTGTTTTTATTCCTAATTAAAAATTACAAAGTTGTCTGGAAAGATATACCATAGAGGGTGATAGTCCCGTAGAAATTTTTAATGGAAGTACAAGTATCCAGAGTAAGGTTTGCTGGAAACCAAACCTGAATTTAGGAGTCACAAACTTCTAACTTTAAATATAGGTCTGAGTCCGATAGAGCACAAGTACCGTGAGGGAAAGTTGAAAAGAACCCGCAATAGGGAGTCAAAAGCGCCTGAAACCTAATGGTCATGGTATGTTACGGCTCTATGGGGTTGTAACGTACGTTTCGAATAACGGGCCAGGAAGTTTATTGCAGTGGCGAGAGTAAAGTTTTAAAGACTGTACTCGAAGGGAAACCAATAGTATGCAGTTCACGAGATACGAAGTGCGAAAGTGCTTTTAGTCACTGCGATATGACCCGAAACCAGGTGATCTAACCCTTAGCAAGGTGAAGTAGTGGTAAAACTCTATGGAGGCCTGAAGAGGTTCTGTGTGCAAGCGTTCTTCTGACTTGGGGTTAGGGGTGAAATGCCAATCGAACCTGGTGATAGCTGGTTCCTACCGAAATGGGCCGCAGTCCAGCGTTCGCAGAGATCGTTATAGAGGTATAGCTACGGATTTGGGGTTTTGGGGGGGAAACTCCTCGACTCTTTGTCCAACTCAAAATGCTATAACATCTAAGAAGCGAGCAGACGGCATTACCGGGGTAAACTTGTAATGCTAGAGAGGAACAACTCAAGACTATAGTTAAGGTCCCTAAATTCTGATTAAGTGTTAAAGGGTGAAAGATGTTTACTACCAAAAACAGTGGGGAGGTAGGCTTAGAAGCAGCCACCCTTCAAAGAAAGCGTAATAGCTCACCCATCGAGGTAGTAAGCTCTTAAAATGGACGGGGCTAAATCAGATACCGATACTATAGATAAGTTTCAATAGAAATTTGTGGTAGGTAGGTATTCCATCAGGGCGGAAGCCTCTATGTAAATAGGGGTTGACCTTATGGGAATAAGAATCCTGGCGGTAGTAGGATCTAAACAGAGTGAAACTCTCTGATACCGAAAGGGCAAGGGTTTCTTGGCCACGTAGATCAGCCAAGAGTAAGTCGATCCTAACTTTAGAAGCGTAAATGCTTCAAGGGAATGGGAAAAAGGTTAATATTCCTTTACCTTTCAAATACGTGTGGTAACACAAGATTATTCATTGACACTTTGGGCTAAGCTAGCATTTACTGTCGTAAATGTTAATCTGTATAAATCTTAGGAGTGTTGTAATGACGAGAACAAGATTAAACTGAGAATAGCAGGTTCTAAATCTGTCTAGCCGATGCCGAGAGTCCATGAAAAGATGAATAATAAGGATTTTGAATGATCGTACCTAGAACCAACACTGGTGCCCCTAGGTGAGAAGCCTAAGGTATGAGGGTGTAATCTAGCTAAGGGAACTCGGCAAATTAGTCCCGTGCCTTTGGTATAAGGGATCCCTGCGATTGTGTTCTTTTGAATGCAATTACAGGGTGCAATGACAAGGGGTGCCCGACTGTTTAACAAAAACATAACCTCTCGCAAGTCCGTAAGGATGTGTACGCGAGGTGACGCCTGCCCAGTACCTGTAATTTAAACTCCTTTTCAAGGGGGCTAAGATCAGGCAAACGGCGGGAATAACTATGATTCTCTTAAGGTAGCGAAATACCTTGTCGTTTTATTGACGACGCGCATGAATGGCGTAACGAGGTGCCCACTGTCCCTAGCTAGAAACCCCTGAATACACTCTTGTGGTGCAAAGGCCATAGTCTTCTGATGGGAAGTAAAGACCCCGTGAAGCTTTACTGTAGCTTGTTGTTGTGGTGTGGGGCGTATTGTGCAGTGTAGGTAGTAGTCGTCCGATGGTTTAGACGCAAGTTTAGACCTAGACATCAATGAGACACTACCCCTTATGTCTTATATCACTAACTTTAGAAATAAAGGACAGCAGTAGGCAGACAGTTTGGCTGGGGCGGCACCCTGCTGAAAATGTATCGGCAGGGCCCAAAGGTCAGCTCAGGAGGTTTAGAAATCCTCTGTAGAGTGCAAGAGCAAAAGCTGGCCTGACTGTATTCCTATAAGTATGGAATGCAGGATGGAAACATGGGTCTAGCGAACCCTTATGCCCTTATTTGTGGGGGCTAAGTATGACAGAAAAGCTACTCCGGGGATAACAGAGTTGTCGCGCCTAAGAGCTCGCATCGACGGCGCGGTTTGCTACATCGACGTCGGCTCTTCCTAACCTGGTCGTGCAGAAGCGACCAAGGGTGGGGGTGTTCACCCATTAAAAGGGATCGTGAGCTGGGTTCAAAACGTTGCGAAACAGTTTGTTCAATATCTGTCAGAAGTGTCTGGTGTCTGAGAGGAAGGAGTATTTAGTACGAAAGGAACAATACTTCGGGGCCTCTGGTCTATCGGTTGTCTGACAAGGCAGGCCGAGCAGCTACGCCCCAAGAAATAACAGCTGAAAGCATCTAAGCTGGAAGTTCTCCTCAAAAAGAGACACCTTCTTAGAGCTCTTCTAAAACAGAAGTTTAATAGGGCTGGGATGTAAGCATCAAGGTAACGAGATGTTCAGTCTGCAGCTACTAATCGCTCAAAGGATTAACTAACAACCTATGCACGTTTCTTTTATTATAGAGACTAAGTTAGTTTGGTTAAATTTTAATCCTATAGAATTATGTTATTTTTAAAAATAAATTATTTTATGGCTCTGTTGAAAGTCTCTTATCTCGTGAGGGATAAGTTGTGGGCTATAGCCCTACAATATATTTCCGCTCGTTGAGTTACCAGAGACTTGGACAGAACCGAGCTTCCATACTTCCTTTTAATACTACTGAATCCAGATTCAATCAAGCTTCTTTGATGATATTCCTTTTCTGAATAGTTCTTCATTTGTTTTTTTCTGTATCTTCCTCGTTTTACATTCCTTTTTGGTTTAATCATTGTTTGAATACCTCTATGAAAACAAGATGCATGGATGAATTCAGCGTCGTACGCTGAATCACCAAACAAGGTTTTTATGTTCTTAGATCGTTTGAGGAGATAGGTTACATCTTTAACATCATGTCTGGGCCTTGCTCTCACACGAAGAGCAATAAATTTTCTGTTTTTGATACTGTATAATGCAGAAAGTTTTACAAATCTCTTCACTGGTTTTTTTTGATCTATCCGTTGCACATAATAACTGCTCGGGTTATGTAAACTATATCCTGTGCCATCGATAGCAACCTGTCCATTATTGTTTCCGATGGTAAGCTCGAGTAAAGAATTCCATATCCACAAGGGAATTCTTTTCCTTATTTTGCACAAGGCAGAATAAGAAGGAACAGTGAATCCTAATAGTTCTAGAATGTTAGAAACTCTTCTGAAAGAAAGCCTTAGCACTTCTTTCAACAGCAACGCTAAGGCGTGCTGTTGGAGTTGATATGTTTTAGGTCCAAAATGGTGTAACCATCTTGGCGCGCCAATCATTTCTAAAGAATGATTAAGTTTTTTAATTAATTTCACTTCTTTTTTCATGTTTATGTTTCACAAACGATAAACATTGTTGCTAGGCTAAAAACTTTAGCCTAGTGACTCTTTCAACAGAGCCTTATTTTATGTAAGATATAAATATAATATGATATAGTAGACCACATAAGTTTTTAGGTATTGTTTGGTTTACTAACATTCGACAACAAACATGAAAAACGTTTAATTACTTTGTTGGTCAACTATTATCAAAAAACCAAATTACCCTGCTGTTGACTATAATCACTTATTTGTTTTTTAAAACTTTTTTATAAGAAAAAAGCATGAGCACTATTGTTAAATGTGAGAATAATGTTAGTAAAATTGCAGTGTAAGTCAAGATAATATCACCAAATTGTGAAGCAACTAAAAGTCCCAAAACCAGTATTAGACCCCTATCTGACCTTGACATGAATTTGAATACTTTTTCATTTGTAACTTGCAATGCAGCATTAGAAATTACACTTATTATTATTGATCCGAAAGTACCTAAAATTGCCCAAACATATCCCGATAAGATAAAAGGAGGCATTATAAAAGCGAGTGATAGCCCGATAAAACCTTCAACATATTTATCCATTGCAACATCATATATCTTTCCAAATTTTGTTTCCTGTTTTGTAGCTCTTGCTAACCAACCATCAAACATATCACAGAATGTACTTAGAATTATAAATATGACTGAAATAATAAAAAATCTTTTGTATATAAAAAAAGCTGCTAAAATACCAAACAACAAACCAAAAGTTGTTAATTGATTTGGTTTTATTTTTAATTTATTCAGGATGTCTATTATTTTTTTTAAACTAGTATTGTATAATCTGCTTTTTAGAAGATCTATCATTGAAATTTCTATTTTAATTTTATTAATATATCTTTTGGTTATTGATTATTATATAAGA
>Ga0209541_10001426_pt1 | contig 47603 bp, 46 predicted proteins | sample RifCSPlowO2_01_FD_184027 | JGI IMG/M metagenome (GOLD analysis project Ga0209541, IMG submission 184027) | Groundwater microbial communities from Rifle, Colorado - Rifle CSP2_plank lowO2_0.1 (SPAdes) (version 2) | ecosystem: Environmental > Aquatic > Deep subsurface > Groundwater | place...
GTCGTATAACACCTATTCATCCACCTTTATACCCTGTTTAGTGCCTCTCAGATGGTTATTACGAACATTTATATACATGATAGCCATCCCCCCAATGATGGGATATTCCGAAGAGGAGATGCAGAGCCTGCTTCAGAAGCTCGATGAAGAGATCAGGCTGAGAAAGTATTCACCGAGAACTGGAAAATCGTATGGCTCGATTGTTGGGAGATACCTGAAGTCAGGCAAGGAGCCAAGGGAGTTCCTGTTGGGGTATGCGGACAAGAGCAGGTCAGCCATCAGGAATGCCTATTTTAGCCTGCAGTTCTTCTATCAAAAGGTATTGCGCCATGAATTTCCTGAGCATATTCCATTGGCAAAGCACTCCGGAAGGAAGCCGGTTGTCCTGGGAAAAGACGAAATCCAGCAGATGCTGTCTTCAACCTATAACCTGAAGCACCGCCTGCTTATTGCATCCCTGTATTACAGCGGCATGAGGCTGGATGAAGCCAGGAATCTCAAGTGGGAGGACATTGACCGCGAGAGAAAGACCATTCACCTGAAAGTCACCAAAGGCTCCAGGGACAGGATTCTCTTCCTCCATCCGGAACTTGAAAGGATGATCCTGCTTTTTGGTTCGAAAAGCTCTGGCCTGGTTTTCTCTTCAAGCCAGGGCATCTACAACGCGAGAAGCATTGAGCAGGCAGTAAAAAACGCAGCAAGAAAAGCAGGGATCCGTAAGCACGTTACCCCGCACACACTGCGCCATAGCTTTGCAACGCATCTTCTTGAAGGAGGGGCTGACCTGAGGGTTGTCCAGGCATTGCTCGGCCATAAGAGCCTGGCCACTACCCAAATATACACTCATCTTATGAACAGGGATTTGCAGAAGGTTTCCCGGCTGCTGTAGAGCATTCTGAGCCCCCAACAAACCAGGCTCAGTAGAAAGTCCGGCATCATTTTTGCGAGCTTCTTCAGATTTAGCTGCACTGCTGACAGAGGGTCGCCCCCTTCGGGGGTGTCAGCAAACACAAACGCCATCGCAAGCGAGCCCGATGCCGTATGACTTTCTACTGAGCCCCCAACAAATCCATAAAGTTTAAATACTACCTGTTTACTACATATCGTATTGGTTTACTCTAAATCAACAGAAAGGTGAAAAACATGAGATTTGACCCATTTGAGGAGATAGCAAGGATGCATGAAGAGATGGACAGGGTATTTGCAAGGATGTTTAAGAGCCATAAGAGCAAGGAATTGCAATGGAGCAGCTTCAGGTCTCCTGTGTCTGATCTGAAGGAGACAGAAAAAGGCATTGTAGCTTCGATTGAGCTGCCAGGGGTCGATAAAGACGGCATTGAGCTCAATGTGACTGATACCAGCATAGAGGTTAAGGCTGAAAACAGGATAGAGAAGAAGCATGAGAAAGAAGGCTTCTCAAGCTACGAAAACAGGATGTCCAAATTCTATAGGAGGATCCCACTCCCGAGTGAGATCGATGCAAGCCAGGCAAAGGCATCCTTCAAAAATGGCATACTCAGGATCGAGGCTCCGAAGTTAAAGGAACTTGAGCACAAAAGAAAAAGGGTTCAGATCGAGTGACGATGAAAGCAAAAGGTTCAGCGAAGCCCCAGGAGGATAAGGAGTATAGCGGTGGGGGTACAAAAGAGACAAAAGAGGATACTCTGGAGGAGAAGCCCGTGCCTACCCCTCTCGCAGAAAAAGACCAAGAAAAAGACCAGAGGATAGCTGACCTTACAGAATCCCTCCAGCGCCTCCAGGCAGAGTTTGAGAACTTCATGAAACGCAATAAAAAAGATGCAGAGCTCTTGCGGAAATACGCTGAGGAGGATTTCATCAGAAAGCTGCTTCCGATCATCGACAGCTTTGAGCATGGCCTGAAGGAATGCAAAGAAGAGACAGAGTTTGCCAAAGGGATGAAGATGATGTACAGCCAGTTCCAGAGATTCCTTAAGCAGTCTGGAGTGGCTCCCATTGAGGCTGCAGGGAAATTTGATCCCCATCTGCATGAGGTGATGCTGCAGCAGGAGTCAGATGAGGAGGGAGGCACAATACTCCAGGAACTGCAGAAAGGGTATAAGATATATGATCATATTTTGCGGCATAGCAAGGTCAAGATAAGCAAAGGAAGGCCTCAAGAAGCCGGCAAAGAAACTGCTCAGAAACAGCAGTGATTCAGCAGTGTAAATTCATAGTATAGGATCAGTGTAAGTTCACAGTGTAAGTCCGTAGTATAAGGCTGATACCACGAAAAAGAGCCGGTAGCACAAAAAGGATCAAAATCAAAACGGAGGAAAAATGGCAAAAGAAAAAATCTTAGGCATTGATTTGGGAACAAGCAATTCAGCTGCGTCTGTATTGCAGGCGGGAAAACCTGTCATTGTCCCAAGCTCAGAGGGAGCTTCCCAGTACGGAAAAGCATTCCCAAGCGTGGTCGCATTCACGAAAGACAGCCAGCTTTTGGTCGGAGAGCCGGCAAAGAGGCAGGCAGTCTCAAATCCGCAGAATACGATTACTGCTGCAAAGCGAAAGATGGGGACGAATTTCAAGTACAATATCAATGGCAAAGACTACACTCCGCAGCAGATCTCTGCATTTATCCTGCAGAAGATCAAGAAGGACGCAGAAGAGTTTGTAGGAGAGCCGCTGAAGAAAGCAGTCATTACAGTTCCAGCATATTTTGATGACAACCAGAGGCAGGCAACCAAGGATGCAGGGACGATTGCCGGCCTTGATGTTGTCAGGATCGTGAACGAGCCTACTGCCGCTGCTCTTGCGTATGGCCTTGACAAAGCAGACAAGGACCTCAAGATCCTTGTGTTTGACTTTGGCGGCGGAACACTGGATGTCACGATTATGGAATTTGGAGAAGGGGTCTTTGAAGTAAAGTCAACATCAGGAGACACGCAGCTTGGCGGAACAGATATGGATGATGCTGTCATCAAAGAGATTGTGAGGGACTTCAAGAGCAAGGAAGGAGTGGATCTCAGCGAGGATGATACAGCAATGCAGCGCTTGAGAGAGGCTGCTGAAAAAGCAAAGATTGAGCTTTCAACAACCATGGAGACTGATATCAACCTGCCCTTCATTACAGCCACAAACAAGGGTCCAAAGCACTTTTCCATGAAGCTTACCCGCGCAAAGCTGGAGCAGTTAGTCGATCCCCTTATCAAGAAGTGCAAAGGCCCGCTCGAGCAGGCAATAAAGGATGCTGGTCTTGCTCCGAATCAGATCAGCAGGATCATCATGGTGGGAGGCCCTACAAGGATGCCTGTGGTCAGGAAATTTATCGAGGACTCTATAGGCAAGAAGGCTGAGCGCGGCGTTGATCCTATGGAATGTGTCGCGCAGGGAGCAGCAATCCAGGGAGGGATCCTTGCAGGAGAGCTGAAGGACATCCTCCTGTTGGATGTGACGCCTCTTACATTAGGCATTGAAACACTCGGAGGCGTAAGAACAGAGCTGATACCGAGGAATTCCACAATTCCTACAAAGAAAAGCCAGATCTTCAGCACAGCCTCTAACAACCAGCCTGCAGTCACGATCCATGTCCTGCAAGGAGAGAGGCCGATGGCTGCAGACAATAAGAGCCTGGGCAGGTTTGACCTGGTTGGGATACCCCCTGCGCCAAGAGGGATCCCCCAGATTGAGGTCACATTTGATATTGACGCGAATGGGATAGTCCATGTCTCTGCAAAGGACCTCGGCACAGGCAAAGAGCAGTCAATCAGGATTACTGCTTCCCAGAAACTGAGCGATGCAGATATAGAGGCAATGCGGAAGCAGGCCGAGTCCCATGCAGAAGAGGACAGGAAGAAGGTCGAGGAGGTCAAGATCGTGAATGACGCAGATACCTTAGTCTATACCTCTGAACAGCTGTTCAAGGACTTTGAAGGCAAAGCAGACGCAGAAAAGCTCAAAGAGGTCAAGGAGGGGATAGAAGAGCTAAAAAAGCTCCTCGATCCTGAGAAAAAAGACGTCAATGCCATCAAAAAGAAGCTTGAAGAGGTCCAGGAAAAGGTTCAGAAGATATCAGTTGAGATGTACCAGAAGGCAGCTGAAGAACAGGCAAAAAAACAGCAGGCTGAAGAAGCTTCCAAAGAGCCTGCCAAAGAGCCTAAAACCTCAAAAAAAGGAAAGGAGAAGGTCGTTGATGCAGAGTACAAAGAGGAAAAATAGAATCCGCACAACAAAGCCCCCATTCCCAAGGTTTAAAAACCCGGGGATAATTCCTTTTTAAAGCAAGATTACATAAAACCTAGCAAGGCTGGGTTTATCCACACCTCTTTTCCCAGCCTTGCTTCCATTCCTATGGTCGCAATCCGAATCGCCAAGCCAGAAGAGATCAGGCATCTTGTGCCTATCTACAAAGCTTCTTACACCGAGCATAACGTCTTTATGAAGAGCGATGAGGAAGTCCGCAATTACATTGAGAACCTCCACGGAACATTCATCATAGCTGAGGAGGACAGCCGTATCGTTGGAGGCCTTTGCATCCAGAAGTCCATAACAGCATCAAACCACATCCTGGCAAAATTCGTGCACTTCGCAGTGGATAAGGAATATCGCAGGAAAGGCATCGGAACCGCCATATTCCGCGCCGCAGAAAAGGCGATCGGAAAAGGCAAGATCGAGCTCTTCGTCTCAGAGAAAGGCCAGGAATTCCTTGAATTCTACAAGAGCCTGGGCTATGAGATAGAGGGAAAGCTTAAAAACCACTTCAGGCCAAATGAATTCTGCTATATATTGGGGAGAACATTGGAATGACAGAGCAAAAAGTCAGCATCAGCATCGTAGACGGGGATTCCTTCTACTGCCACGAGCTGTCCATCAACTTCAACCCAGGCCAGTTTACGCTGGACTTCAAGAATATCAGCCCAAGGGTGGACCAGAGAAACGACGCAGGTCCTACGATCGTCATCAAGCATAATGTTGTGATCACTGATCCCTATCATACAAAGAAGATCTATGAGCTTCTCGGAAAGATGCTTGACCGTTATGAGAAGGAATTCGGGAAGATCCAGGAGCCTGCAGCTTACAAGAAAGCCAAGAAGAAGCAGAATGTAAAGAAGATCGTAACTGACACCCCGGGTTATTTTGGATAAAATGTTTGGACAGGATACTATGTTTGGATAAAATGAAAGATGGCAAGAGACTACTACAAGATTCTTGGTGTGGAGAGAAATGCCTCAAAAGAGGAGATCAAGAAAGCCTACAAGCGGCTTGCTAAGAAATACCATCCAGACCTGAATAAGGAATCTGACGCTGCGGAAAAGTTCAAGGAGATCAACGAGGCTGCTTCTGTTCTTGGAGACCGCCAAAAGCGGGAGCAATACGATCAGTTCGGGGATGCTGACGCGTTCCGCAAGGCAACAGGAGGCCAAGGATTTGATTTCAGGGACTTCGGCTTTCAGAATTTTGATTTCGGCAATTTTGACTTTGGAGATATTTTTGACAGTTTCTTTGGGGGCAGAGAGAGGGGAGAGAACAGGGGCCATGACCTTCTCTATGAGCTTGAGGTCAGCCTGCAGGACATTGCAAAGGAGACAGAAAAGAGCATTGTGTATTCGCATCTGGACACCTGCTCGCATTGCAAAGGCACTGGAGCCCAGTCAGAGAACGCAGTCAAATCGTGCCCAGACTGCCGTGGTTCAGGCATTGTCAGGAGATCGCAAAGAACCCCTTTCGGCATCTTTCAGACCCAGACAACCTGCAGGAAATGCCAAGGCAGAGGAGAGTGGATTGAGGAAGAATGCAGGGTCTGCGACGGAACAGGCGTTGAGAAGCGAACGCGAAAACTCACAGTTACAGTGCCAAAAGGCGCCACAGATGGTATGCGGCTGAGGGTGGAAGGCCATGGAGATGCTGCCCAGAGAGGCGGAAGGCCAGGCGACCTCTACATTGTTATCAGAGAGAAGGAGGACGATAGCTTCAGGCGCCAGGGAGACGACATTGTTCTTGAGTGGAAACTGCCCTTCATCACTGCAGCCCTGGGCGGCGCAATAGATGTCCCGACACTCAGCGGAAAGGCATCACTCAGCATTCCAGCAGGAACCCAGTCAGAGACAGTCTTTCGGATGCAGGGAAAAGGCCTGCCTGGTTCCCATGGCAGCAGGGGAGACCAGCTTGTCAAAGTCCATATCCAGGTGCCAGAAAAGCTCTCAAAAAGGCAGAAAGATCTCTTAAAAGAGTTCGAGAAAGAAGGGCAGAAGGGATTTCTGAAGAGGATGCTGGGATAATCCGATGCTCCATTATTTCTTGCTCAATTCTTAATGGAGAAAATGGGCGATCTCACGATCTCAGAGACTCGTGACAGCAAAACATTTAAACTGCTAGGCATACATATCCTGGTATGGAGATAAAGATAAAAATAATCGGCCTATTGAAACGATTGAACGTTTTTGATAGTGTAAACTTCATCATGCTGTATGGGTCTCATGCAAATGGAAAAAATACCCCAAGGTCAGATATTGACATCTCCATTTCATTGAAGAGCCCAAGAAAAGACAGGCTGCGGGTGAGAATGGCTCTGGCAGGAGAGCTGCCCGATATATATGATATTCAGATATTTGAAGACCTGCCCCTGCAGGTTAAGATGGAAGTATTGAAAGGAAGGCTTATGTACTGTAAAGACAAAGATGATCTTGCCTCGCAGGCAATGCAGTTAAAGAAAGAGTATGAAGACTTCCTGCCAAGGTATAGGTATTACATTACGGGTGTGAGGCATGCAAAAAGGGCGAGTATTTGAGAAATTGAAGGAAATCGAGGAGAATATTGATCTTATTAATCGGGTAAGGCCGATCGACTGAGGGCCCCATCTTAAGAGTTCAGATTAGTATGAGCTAACTTACAATCTGCCGGCTCAGTAGAAAGTCCGGCATCCTTTCTGCGAGCTTCTTTGCAGTAATAACCACTGCTGACAGAGGGTAGGCCCCTTCGGGGGTGTCAGCAATCGCAGATGCGATCGCAAGCGAGCCGGCGGCTAGCGAGCAAGCTCGCCTTGCTCGCTTGCAAGTCACTGCCGACTGGCTTTCTACTGAGCCCAATCTGCCGCAATCTGCAAAAACCCAATAATTTATAAATCTCAGGTTCCAGGATGGAGCTATGTGGCCCACCATCATTGCCTTGGTCGTCTTTGTTGTATTCATTACCTGGTACATGATGTATAATGCCCAGCTCCTCCTGAGCCTGGCGATAAACCTGCCGATGCTCTATATTGTCATTGCAAGAGCCTGGGCAGAGCTGGAAGAGAAGCAGAAGTATTACCTCTTTGGGCTGTTCCTTGCAGTGGCAGTCGCTTTCTTCTCCATGGATAGTATCTTTGAGCAGGCAAAAGCCTACAAGATCTGGTTTCCAACGCTTCTTCTCGTGATCACGTTCCTTGCAGCCCAGGCCTTTTATTCCATTGAAAAGTACGCAAAGTTGGCCAGGAAGTAATAACGAAAACCGCACTAATCCCCGGCCTAAAGGTCGGGGTTTTTGATCACGCGGTTTTCGGGACAGGAAAATTGAAAAGCAATTTTCCGTCCCAAAAATCCGAGGATTTTTGTGGATTGAAAATTCGGGCTAAAGCCCGCGTCTTAAACCCCAAATTTTCAATAAAGTAACAAGGAGCTTAACTCCCAGCTTAACGCCCAATCTCTCTCGTAACAGCCCAGTCCAGAAGAACGTCTCCAGCAGAGTTCATGCTGTGCCTGATGCTCTCCTTGTCAAAATCCCTGGATTCCTTCATGGCAACAACCTTTCGGAGAAGCCCGATGACAGTATGGATGCCAAAGACATCCCGATTGTCGCTCCCTTCAATAAGGGCCTTCATCATGTCGATGGAGGCTGAAAGCTCGGCGAAGAACTGCCGCTCTTTTGGCTTGAGGATAATGAGGTGATCCACTAATCGCTCAAGTTCCTTGGAGATCATTGCTATATAGAAGAGGTCAATGCTCAGACAGCGGCTGTTCTTATGGAATGTCAGGTTATCGATGACTGCCTTGTCGATCAGCATCTTCGTGCGGTCAATCTCTTCCTCATAACGATTAATCAGCTCTGCATCGTAGCTCTGCCGCATCACCAGGAGGAGGTTTTTTATCTTCCTCAGCATGGTTTTGAGCAGCTCATCCGGCTCGTTTACAGAAACAGCAGACGTGCACCGGATCGCCTTTTGGTCAAGCTCAACACTCTCCAGGCTGATGAGCTTCTTCTGGTCAAGCACCTTTGAGAAATCCATACCCTTTTCCAGATTGATTTCAAATGAGGCGATGGGATTGATGTAGCTTGCTACAATCAGCTTATGGATGATCCTCTGGTCATCCACAGATACCGACAGCCTGAGATGGACAGGCTTCTTCTCGACAGGCTGCGGATGCAGGGTCAGGCTCCCTTCTTTTGCCTCATCCACCCCCACCTTGGACTTTGACGTTATTCTGTACTTCCTGCACCAGCTGGTAGGAAGGTAGACATAATGCATGTCTCCTGTTCTCTGAACGCTCCGGATGTCCATAGAGAAGGTATTTAGGGGATATTTATAAATATTTGGCTGGTCTAACTCTGGTGAAAATCTCGCTTCGTTCGGGCAGCATCGGTACTCAAAAACGCCTGTGCATTTTTGGTCGCTCCTTCGGAGCAGTTCGCCTTGTGCGTATGTGAGCGAGGAGCGACATATCCCCGAAGGTGGCAACCCCCTTGTCGCTGTGATGCCTTTTGTGCTTAGGCTCACAGGATGGCGCTGCATAGCTTTTCAACGGCACCTCCCTCAGATACATTTATTTAGCCATCGGCATTCCCGCCAGGCATGCTGACTGTCTTTATTCCAAAAGAATCCGAGCCGAGAGTAGCTGCAACCCCGGAGACAGTGGCCCTGATGAGAAAAGCAGGCCTCCAGGTTGTTGTCCAGAAAGCTGCAGGAGAGAGGGCTTTCTTCTCAGACGAGTCCTACAAAAAAGCCGGGGCCAGGATCGGAAAGCCAGGCATGGCAAGAGCGGATATCATTCTTGCTGTACAGCCTCCAAAAAAGCCGCATCCTGGAGCAACAGTGATCTCCTTTCTTCCAGACAGCCAAACCCTCAAAGCCTATCAAAAAAAACGCATTACGTTCCTTTCCATGAATCATATCCCTCGGACCAGCGCAGCGCAGAAGATGGATGCGCTGTCATCCCAGAGCAACATCGCTGGCTACAAAGCCGTCATCCTGGCTGCATCCCATCTGCCAAAAGTATTTCCCTTGATGATGACTGCTGCCGGTACGCTCCAGCCGGCAAAGGTTCTGATTTTGGGCGCAGGCGTTGCAGGCCTGGTGGCTGCCGCAACCTCAAAGCGGCTTGGAGCAGTTGTAGAGGTCTCAGACATACGCAGTGCTGCCAGGGAGCAGGTGGAAAGCCTGGGAGCTTCGTTTATTGGGGTCACCGAAGCAGGCTCTGAGGATTCTTCCGGGTATGCCAAGGAGGCATCAGCAGACTTTGCAAAAAGGCTGGAAGAGGAAATCACCAAACGCCTGCCAAACACAGACGTTGTCATAACAACCGCGCTTGTCCCTGGAAAGAAAGCTCCGATTCTCCTCACCGAAAAGCAGGTGAAGCTCATGAAGCCTGGCTCAGTCATCATAGACCTTGCAGCAGAGCAGGCAGGCAACTGCAGCCTCACAAAGCCAGGAAGGGTCATACATGCAAACAGCGTCACAATCGACGGAACCCTTAATCTGCCTGGCGCAGTTCCAAGGCACGCCTCAGAGATGTATGCAAAGAATGTGTTCAGCCTTCTTGAGGCAATTGCCAGGGATGGAAAAATCTCCATTGACAGGGATGACAGGATTATTGAGGCTGTGCTGGTCATGCACAACGGAATCCTGGAGAGAGAAGTTGGTTCCCTGAACAGAAAGGGGGATAAGGGAAAGGCGGATAAGGCGATTAAGGGGGGGGAAAGAAGGGAACTGAGGGATCAGACATGATCGACCTTGTGCTGCTGACCGCTTTTGTGCTCAGCCTGTTTGTAGGCTATGAGGTCATAACCAAAGTCCCGCCTGTCCTGCATACACCTCTGATGTCTGGAACAAATGCAATATCCGGAATTACCATCATCGGCGCCTTATTGGCTTTGCAGAACTCAAGCCCCACCGCTGCCAATATCCTCGCCTTGATTGCCGTAGCCCTGGCAACCATCAATGTGGTAGGCGGGTTTCTTGTTACAGGAAGGATGCTGAGGTTGTTTAAGAAAAAGGAACATTGAACAAAATGAACATTGAACTCTTGTATTTGATCGCTGCAGTTTTTTTTATTATCGGGATAAAGCAGCTTACGAAGCCAAAGACAGCAAGCCGGGGAAATGCAATCGCTGCCCTTGGCATGCTTGTGGCAGTAATTGCTGCATTGCTCCGGATGCAAAGCGGCGACCCATCAACAGGCGTGCCTGCCGGCATTGGCATCCAATTCATTATTGCAGGCATCCTTGTTGGAGCCGGCATCGGATCGGTGATGGCCTGGGCAGTTGCTATGACTGCAATGCCGCAGCTTGTTGCCATTTTCAACGGGTTTGGAGGAGCTGCCTCGTCTTTGGTCGCCCTCTCTTACTCTATGACGCACACGGTTGAGGGATTTGAGCTCTTCACACTCCTTTTGAGTATCATCATCGGAACTGTAACATTTACAGGAAGCATTGTTGCATTCCTGAAACTCCAGGACATTGCTTCGAAGCCGCTGGTGTTCCGGGGAGCAAAGGCTGTGAACACCCTTCTCGCAGCGCTTCTGGTCATCACTGCTGGAAAGATGATGCTCACAGCAGCCCGCATAGATCTGATCCTGATTCTCCTGGCAACCGCCTTCTTTCTCGGAATCCTGCTGACCACCCCCATTGGCGGAGCTGACATGCCCGTCGTCATTTCATTGCTCAATTCCTATTCCGGGCTTGCTGCTGCAGCAACAGGGTTTGCCATTGGCAATACGGTCTTAATTGTCGGAGGCGCCCTGGTTGGGGCATCGGGACTTATCCTCACAAAGATCATGTGCAAGGCGATGAACCGGTCACTGGCAAATGTCATGTTCGGATCAGGAAAACAAGTTGAAAAGGAACAGGGAGAGTATACTAATGTCAAAGAGGCTTCGCCTGAGGAGGCCAGCCTCCTGTTAGACAATGCAAAATCTGTGATCATTATACCCGGGTATGGCATGGCGGTAAGCCAGGCGCAGTTTGCTGTGCATGAGCTCGCAAGTCTTTTGGAGAAAAAGGGAGCAAAGGTGCGCTATGCAATCCACCCGGTTGCAGGCAGGATGCCGGGCCATATGAATGTTGTGTTAGCTGAGGCCAATGTTCCGTATGACAAGCTCTATGATCTGGATTCCATCAACAGCGAATTCAGGCACACAGACATGGCGATCGTCATCGGAGCCAATGATGTCACCAATCCTGCTGCTACGCAGGAAAAAAGCTCTCCCATCTACGGCATGCCTATCCTGAACGCCCATGAGGCGAAGAGCATTCTTATTATCAAGCGCTCCTTAAGCCCGGGCTTTGCAGGGATAAAAAACTCTCTGTTTGAATACCCGAACGCGCAGATGGTGTTTGGAGACGCAAAGAAGGTCATGCATTCTATTATTCAAGAGCTGAAAGAGATTTAGGAAAACTGGTGATTAGGAGGAGGGGCTTATCAGTCAGCTTCGGGTAAACTCATCTTGCTGCTCCAGCTTGAATTAAATAAACCTTTGCAGAAAATGAATATCGCCTTCTGTCCTATCTATTAAATTGCTCATTCTAGGATTTGGATGGCTGCTATAATATCCTAAAAGATTGTTGTAACATTCAATAGCTGCCCTTGCCCAACTCTTGTTATGGGTAATCCTGCTGAGTGCCTTAGCTGCATTTCCCGCAAAGCTATACGCATGTGCTGAATGTTTTGGATCAGTATCTCTTGTCATATCAGCAGAGGTTTTGGTTGCAAGATACCATTTCTCAGCCCAAGAAACGTCTTGTGTGTGTTCAAATATGGCCTTAGCTGTATCTCCCGCAAAGCTATACGCATGTGCTGAATGTTTTGGATCAGTATCTCTGGTCATATCAGCAGAGGTGTTGGTTGCAAGATACCATTTCTCAGCCCAAGAAACGTCTTGTGTGTGTTCAAATATGGCCTTAGCTGTATCTCCCGCAAAGCTATACGCATGTGCTGAATGTTTTGGATCAGTATCTCTTGTCATATCAGCAGAGGTTTTGGTTGCAAGATACCAGTTCTCAGCCCACGATAAGTCTGCTGTTATTTCGAATAAGGCTTTAGCTGCATTTCCCGCAAAGCTATACGCATGTGCTGAATGCGCAGGTTCTGAAGTTCTTGTTATATCAGCAGAGGTTTTATAAGAGGTGTACCATTTCTCAGCCCAGGATATATCTTTTCTTTGTTCGAAGAGGGCTTTAGCTGCATTTCCTGCAAAGCCATACGAATGTGCTGAATGTTTTGGATCAGTATCTCTTGTCATATCAGCAGAGGTTTTGGTTGCAAGGTACCATTTCTCAGCCCAGGATATATCTTTTCTTTGTTCGAAGAGGGCTTTAGCTGCATTTCCTGCATATGCTAAAAGATGAGATTCTAAGCTGATTAAATTATTCTCTGAACGATCAGCTTCTGCGCCATCTCTTAACCTCTTAACTCCCTCCATGTTAAATGAGTAGAGTTTAAACAAGAGATCATCTAAGGTATGAGAAGACTGCATGACGTGGTGTGCAACTTTAGTCAGCCGTTTGATAAAACTAATATCCTTGCCTGAAACCGATTCTGTCTTATGTAAATATTCTACAACCAGGCCAGCGCATCTTTTTCCGCTCTGTTCTGATAGGCAGTCGTAATTATCCAGGAGGAGCCCATCCTCTAATTCTCGTTCAATGCCGATTAATTCTTCTAAACCCTCCACAGATGGGGGGTTCTTGCTGCATTTTATAAGTATTGCTGATATGGCAGGGCTCAGTAGAAAGTCCGGCATCCCTTCTGCGAGCTTCTTCAGCCTCATAAGAAGTGCTGACAGAGGGTAGGCCCCTTCGGGGGTGTCAGCAATCGCAGATACCGTCACAAGCGAGCCTGATGCCGATTGACTTTCTACTGAGCCAGGGTGAACCGCAACGCATATATATCCCATATTTGGTATCTATAGAGTCTTTAGCATGGCTTTAAAAGGCGGCAAGTGATTGCAATAGCAATAGAAGACACAATGGAACAGATACTAAAAGAGATAAAGGATACAGAAGAGCAGCTCCGAAAGTTGAGGGAGCAGACTGATGCTGAAGTAGCAAAAATTCTGGAGAAGGGAAAATCTGATGCAGAGAAGCTCGTCGAGAAGGCCAAAGAGGAGTTGGCAGCCCAGCTCAGGGAAAAGCTGGCCCAGCACGAAAATCAGGCTCAGGAGATGAAGCAGAAGATTCTCAAATCCGGCGAGCAGGATATCAAACAGGTCAGCCAGAAGGCAAATAAAGAGAGGGCAGTGCAGAGAATCCTTGAGTTGTTTGAAGCCCACCTCCAGGATAAGGGCAGCAAATGATTGAAAAGATGACATGATTGAAAAGATGGTAAAGGTGAATATTGTAGGTCCAAAAAAGAGGCTTGAGAGTGTAGTGAGCTCTCTCCACAGGCTGAAGGTGCTGCATATCACCGAACATAAGAAGAGTGATGAGTTGGATATCGGCTCTCCGTCAAAAAAAGCTGAAAAGATTTCCCGAATGCTTGTTGAAGTCAGCGCCCTTGTCGCCAGCCTCAGGCTGGAGGCAAGCTGCAGGCCGGAAGCTCTTGGTGATGGAGCGTCTATCAGAAAAAAGCTAAAGGAGATCACAAAGCACGTTGTGCGGCAGCAGGAGGAGCTTAAGGCCCTCAATGAAAGGCTGGCATCAGCCCGCTCATCCGGGGAGAAGATGCTTCCCTTTGCAGGCCTGAGCACTCCATTTGAGTATTATGGAGGATATGAGTGTCTTGTCTCTTTTGCTGGCAGGGCAAAGGATATCCCTGGCCTCAAACATGAACTTCATGGCAACACCATGATGGAACATGCCAAAGATACGCTCCTGCTCTTTGCAGATAAAGCCTCAGAAGAAGTATGCAGGACTGCGCTGAAGAAGCATAGTTTTCAGGCGCTTGGCTATGATCCTTCATGGAAGCATAGCCCAAAGCAGGCGATAAGGGATCTTGAAGCAGAAGAGAAAGGCATTCAGGCAAGAATTGCCAGGATCCAAAGCTCCCTCAACCAGGTCGCTGAAAAATCCGGAAACTTTCTTTTGGCTCTCCAGGCTGCCTTGAAGAAGGAGTTGGAGAAGGCTGAGGCTCCTCTCAAAATGGGATCTACAGAGTCTGCTTTTTTCCTCAGCGGCTGGCTTCCTCAGGCAAGGAAAGAAGAAGTGGAGAAAGCCCTGGCAAAGGAAACCATCCATGTCGTGATCAATGAGCCCGGCAAAAAAGACACGGTTCCTGTTAAGCTTAGGAACAGCAAGACGACCCAGCCCTTTGAGTTTTTTATGGACCTCTATAGCCTTCCCAGCTACAGGGAGCTTGACCCCACGCTGTTCCTGGCCCTCACCTTCCCGCTCTTCTTTGGGTTTATTGTTGGTGACATAGGCTATGGCCTTGCAGGCCTTTTGATAGCATGGTATATTTCAAAAAAGATTCCCGGCACAAAAGGATTCATGAAGATCATTATGGTTTCCTCCCTCATGTCGCTCCTCTTCGGAGTCTTTTTTGGAGAGTTCTTTGGCGAGGAAGAGATTATGGGAATTGCCATGCCCCACGTCCTGAGCCGGGCGCATCAGATGCAGGAGCTCCTTTACCTGGCCATCGCCATAGGGATTATCCATATCAATGCTGCTCTGCTCATCGGATTCTTCAATGAAAAGAGCCACGGCATTAGCCATGCAATCTTCGCAAAGATCTCATGGATCATTCTGCAGATTGGGGTTGCCGTCATTGCACTAGACTTGATGGGCATCATTTCTTCTTCCTACCTTGGATACTTCATCATCGGAATTGCAGTTCTCATGCTTGTCAAAGGCGAAGGCATCAATGGCATCATCGAGCTTCCCGGCATCTTCTCCAATATACTCTCCTATGCAAGGCTTATGGCAATCGGGCTTTCTTCAGTAAGCATTGCTCTTGTTATCAATGAGTTTGCGGCAAAATGGATCGAGGCAGGAGGCCTTCTCGCGATAGGAGCAGTGCTTCTCCTGGTCATTGGCCACGGCGTGAACCTCGCTTTAGGCTACCTGGGCGGATTTCTCCATAGCTTAAGGCTGCACTATGTCGAGTTTTTCACAAAGTTTTTTCACGGCGGAGGGATTGCCTACAGGGCATTCGGGGAGCATAAATGAAGCAGTTGCAGAGGCAGGCAGGGGAGTTTAAAGCTAGGTAAAAAGCAGACTATGACGGACTATCAAACACATCTGCTGAGATTCATCTATCAAAGTTCATAATTCATAAAACACGGAGGTAAAAAATGGAAGACATAAACACAGGGTTGATTGCGATCGGAGCAGCAATTGCGATCGGATCAAGCGCATTCGCAGCAGCTGTTGCAGAGAAGCAGATCGGCGCTGCAGCAGTCGGCGCCATGGCAGAGAAAGAGGAATTGTTCGGAAAAGGGCTTATCCTGACCGTCATTCCCGAAACGCTCGTGATATTCGGCCTGGTCATTGCAATACTGATCCTTGGAATGGCGCAATGAGTCTCCAGCACGTGAAAGAAGAGATATGGAAAGAGGGCCAGAATGAGGCTCGCCGCAGGCTCCAGGCTGCAAAGCATGAAGCAGATGCTATGCATGCAAAGGCTGAGCAGGCTGTCAGGCAGCTCAGGGAAGAATATGCGAAAAAAGCCAGGCAGCTCAGGGAAGAGATAGAGAGGAGGGAAGTTGCAGCAGCCCGGCTTGAGGCGCGAGCAAGGCTTCTTCAGTTCAAAAAAGACAGTATTGACGACGCTTTCCAAAAGGCTGCTGAGAAGCTGAGGCTGCTTCCAGAAGCGAAGAGGAAAGAGTACCTTGGAAAACTCTTTGAGGCTGCAGGACCCATAGAAATCAAAGAGATTTCCTGCAGCAGCCGCGACAAGCACTTTTTCAAAGCCGGGAATATCCGGGAAGCTGCCATGCTTGGCGGCTTTATCGCCAAGAGCAAGGACGGAAGCTATCAATTGGATTTTTCCTTTGAGAGTCTGCTGCAGACAGTCAAAGAGCAGCACCTCGCAGAGATTGCTGATGCAGTCTTTGGAGGATCACGATGAAACTCTCCTCAGTATATCCCTACACCTACGGCCGAGTCGCAGCCATGCGCTCAGAGCTCTTGCCATCCGACCGCTACAGCCAGATGCTGAAGATGAGCCTCTCTGAGCTTACCCAGTTTCTGCAAGGGACTACATACAAGACCGAAGTGGACACCCATGCGCTGCATAGCCATGGCGCAGCCCTGATTGATGTTGCTGTCCAGGACCATCTGGGGAAGGTGGCAGCAAAGCTCAGGAGAATCTCTGAGGAAGGCCTCAGGCAGGTGATCGATGCGTATCTCCAGCGCAGGGAAAGCCATAACGCCAAAACGCTCATCAGGGGCATGATTGCAAGATTCCCATTTGACCGCATACGGCTCCATCTGATGGAAGGCTCAACAGCCATCGAGAAGTATAAAGAGAGGTATGAAAAGGGTTCTGTGGATTCCGTCATCTCCTCCCTTCAGTTCATAAGAAATCCAGCCAGGATGATCGCTGAATTCGCTCAGACAAAAGACTTGTTCAGGCTTGAGGCCAGGATTGATGAGGCATACTACCAGTATATGCTCGGCTTTGCCCGGAATCTCCCTGTTCAGGGAGATGTCATGAGGCAGTTCATTATGGAAGAGGTGCGTTTCAAGAATCTTATGACTGTGCTGAGGATGAGACGGGCAGGGGTTCCTTCAGAGCAAATCCAGACATGGCTTTACTTCCCAAATCCTGCAGAGGCACACTACTTCAGCAGGCTTCTTGCCTATCCGGAAACAAGGAATGCGCAGATGGCATTCAAGGACAAAGTGGCTGACAGAGACGTCAAAAAGGCATTGGAGCTGGATTCAGTGTCTGCAGTTGAGATTGCATTGATGAAATACCTCCTCAGGAGAATGGCCAGAAGGACGCACCAGAATCCGCTAAGCGTTGATGTGATCCTGAGTTATCTTTTCGCTGTCGAGATCGAAGCGAGAAACCTGAAGATACTTGCAAAAGCAAAAGAGGCAGGCCTTCCGGAAGCAAGGGTGCAGGAGCTGTTGATATGAGGATTGTTGGCATAAGCTATTGAGGATTGCTGAGGAGCTGCTATTGGCATGAGGGCATGAGGAAATAGGATGGAGATCGCATAAGATGGAGATCGCAGTTGCAGGCAGAAAGGATTTCATCCTTGGATTTAGCCTGGCAGGAGTCCTGAATACAGTAGAGCTTAGCAAAGACCAGATGAAAGATATCCGGGAGATGCTCAAGGACCGCAGCCTCGGGATCCTGGTATTGGAAGAGGAAGCTATTGCTGGCCTCTCTGAGGCTGATAAGGAGAAGATCGAGCGGTCCGTGCAGCCTGTTGCGATTAGCCTGTCAAAAGGCGCAGGCAATGAAGCCCTGAGGGAGATTATTATAAAGTCCATAGGGGTGGATTTGTGGGGAAAAGATGAGGTAGGAAAAGATGAGGCAGAAAGATGAAGTGTGATCAGTGTTGTCAGTGGGAGCAAGTGGCAGAATCAAGGCGTAAAAAACCAGATCACAAGAGGGATTTGCAATGAAAGGGATACTCCGCAGGATTGCCGGGCCTGTTGTCGTGGCGAGCCAGGTTGAAGCGAGGATGTTTGATATTGTCAGGGTGGGAAAAGAGCGGCTGATGGGCGAAGTCATCCAGCTTGACGGCCCGGATACTGTTATCCAGGTCTATGAAGATACCTCCGGGCTTAGGCCTGGAGAGCCTGTTGAGAACACGGGGCTTCCCTTGTCTGTTGAGCTCGGGCCGGGTCTCCTGACATCGATTTATGACGGCATTCAAAGGCCCCTGCCTGTGCTGATCAAGGAGATGGGAGACTTCATCAGAAGAGGCGTTGATGCTCCGGGGCTGGATCCAAAGAGGAAATGGCAGTTCAAGGCAACAGCAAAGAAAGGCCAGAAAGTCAGGCCTGGCGATGTTCTCGGAGAGGTGGAAGAGACCCCGGGCATCATCCACAGGATCCTTGTCCCTCCTGATAAAGAGGGCACATTGACAGACATCAGGTCAGGGCTGTTCACAGTCAAGGATGCGGTCGGAAATCTGGACGGAAAGACTGATCTTTTTCTTATGCACAAATGGCCGGTAAGAAAGCCAAGGCCTGTTGCAAAGAAGCTTCCGCCCAATATGCCATTAGTCACAGGCCAGCGCATCTTTGACGCGTTGTTTCCTGTTGCCAAAGGAGGCGTTGCAGCAATCCCGGGGCCATTCGGAGCAGGCAAAACCGTCACCCAGCAGCAGCTCGCAAAATGGTGCGACGCAGACATCATTGTCTATATCGGATGCGGTGAAAGAGGCAATGAGATGACAGAAGTCCTTACAGAATTCCCTCACCTCAAAGACCCAAAGACAGGAAAGCCATTGATGAATAGGACGGTGTTGATTGCAAACACCTCCAACATGCCGGTTGCTGCAAGAGAGGCGTCAGTCTACACAGGGATTACCATCGCTGAATACTACAGAGACATGGGCTACTCAGTTGCATTGATGGCTGACTCAACATCGCGATGGGCAGAAGCCATGCGTGAGATCTCCTCAAGGCTGGAGGAAATGCCAGGCGAGGAAGGATATCCTGCATATTTGTCAACAAGGCTTTCAGAATTCTATGAGCGCTCAGGCCGGGCGGTCCCTCTTGGCGCAAAGGAGGGCTCAGCAACAGAGGGTTCAGTTACTGTTATCGGAGCAGTCTCTCCGCCAGGCGGAGACTTCTCAGAGCCTGTCACCCAGTCAACATTGAGGGTTGCAAAGACCTTTTGGGCGCTTGATGCGAAGCTTGCCCAAAGGCGCCATTTTCCTTCAATTAACTGGCTCACATCCTATTCCCTTTATCTGGATACATTAGAGCCATGGTATTCCGAGAATGTTGCTAAGGAATGGAGAGGCCTGATCAACCAGATCATGTCCATCCTGCAGGACGAAGAAAAGCTCATGGAAATCGTCCAGCTCGTTGGATCAGACGCGCTGCCGGAGAAGGAGCAGATAACCCTTGAGGTCGCCCGGATGATCAGGGAGATTATCCTGCAGCAGAACGCATATCATGAGATAGACACCTATTGCTCCCTGAACAAGACATATCTGATGATGAAAAGTATCTTGCTGTATGCGAAGCATGCGCACGAGTCTCTGGAGAAAGGCTGCCTTGTTAAGGATATCCTGAAGGTAAAAGCTAGGGACAGGATCCCCAACGTCAAGTTTGTCAAGGAGTACGCATCAAGCCTGGAATCCATAAATAAGGAGATGGAAAAGGAGTTTGGCGGGTTGGAGCATGAAGAATAATGGTGAAACAATGAAAGAATACAAAACCATAAGCAGGGTTGCGGGTCCATTGATCTTTGTCAAGAAGACTGAGCCGGTTGGCTACGCAGAGCTGGTGAAGGTCAAGCTCCCTGACGGAACAATAAAAAACGGCCAGGTGCTGGATACTTCAGAAGAGGTTGTTGTTGTGCAGGTTTTTGAAGGAACCTCGGGAATTGACATGTCTTCATCAGTCAAGTTCCTTGGAGAGACGATCAAGCTTTCCTGCACTGAAGAGATGCTGGGAAGGATCCTGAACGGCGCTGGAAGGCCGATTGATAAGGGCCCTGAAATCATCCCAAAGAAGCGCCTTGAGATCAGCGGCCAGGCAATCAACCCCTACTCCCGGGCATCCCCTGCTGATTTTATCCAGACAGGCATCTCCACGATTGATGGGACAAATACGCTTGTCAGGGGCCAAAAGCTTCCGATCTTCTCAGGCTCCGGCCTGCCCCATAACGAGATTGCGCTTCAGATCGCGCGCCAGGCAAAGGTCCTTGGCCAAAAGGAAAAATTTGTTGTTATTTTTGCAGCAATGGGCATCACGAATGAAGAGGCCCAGTATTTCATCAGAGACTTTGAGAAGACAGGCGCATTGGAGAGGAGCGTTGTGTTCCTCAACCTGGCTGATGATCCTGCTGTTGAACGGCTTATCACCCCAAAGATGGCGCTGACATGCGCTGAATACTTTGCCTATGAGCTTGAGATGCACGTGCTGGTTATCCTCACAGACATGACCAACTACTGCGAATCGCTGCGCGAAATTGGAGCTGCCAGGGAGGAGGTTCCTGGAAGAAGAGGCTACCCAGGCTACATGTACACAGACCTTGCCTCCATCTACGAGCGCGCAGGCATGATCAAGGGCAGGAAGGGCTCTATCACCCAGTTCCCAATCCTGACGATGATTGGAGATGATATCACGCATCCGATCCCTGATTTGACAGGATACATCACAGAAGGCCAGATTGTCCTGAGCAGAGAGCTGCACCGGAAGAATATCTATCCTCCAGTTGATGTCCTGCCCAGCCTTTCCCGGCTGATGAACCTTGGCATCGGCAAGGAAAAGACAAGGGAAGACCACAAGCAGCTCTCAGACCAGATGTATGCCAGCTATGCTGAAGGAAGGGATCTCCGGGGCCTTGTCGCCATTGTTGGAGAGGAGTCGCTCTCTGAGAGGGATAAGAGGCTCCTGAAATTCGCAGATGCATTCGAGAAGCGTTTTGTCACTCAGGGAAAATCAGATGACAGAAATATCCAGACAACGCTGGGAATAGGGTGGGAGCTCCTTGCTCCGATCCCGGAGAATGAATTGGCGCGGCTGTCTCCTGAGCTGAAGGAAAAGTTCCTCAAGAGAGATGGTTAGGGAACATGGCCCTTGACGTAAAGCCAACACGGTCTGAGCTTATCAAGCTCAAGAAGCGGATCAAGCTTGCCCAGTCAGGGTACGGGCTCCTGAAGAAGAAGAGGGATGGCCTGATCCTGGAATTCTTCAAGATTCTTAAGGAGGCGAAACGCCTGCGCAGCCAGGTTGCAGGGCACTACAGGGAAGCTTTGGAGAAGATAGAGACTGCAAGACTTATTGAGTCTGATGTGACTCTTGAGTCGCTCAGCCTTGCCATCAGGGAGCGCCCGCAGGTCCAGCTTGGCCAGGCAAATATCATGGGAGTGGTCGTCCCGAGAGTGAGCTCAACAGCAGTTCAGAAAGGGATGCTTCAGCGCGGCTACAGCATTGCAAGCTCCTCAGCAGTGATCGATGAGGCAGCAGAGGCATTTGAGAAGGTGGTCCTGGATATCGTCAGGCAAGCAGAAACCGAGACTGCCATGAAAAAGATCCTGGCTGAGATTGATAAGACCAAGAGGAGAGTAAATGCGCTTGAGTTTGAGGTCATTCCGCGCATGAAGAGGGCCAAGGACTTCATCACCTTAAGGCTGGAGGAGATGGAGCGCGAGAATGTGTTCCGGCTGAAGAGGATAAAGAAGAAATAAGCAGGGGTTGGTGGGCGCCGCGCCAGGGGCTCAGCAGAAAGCCGTCGTTGCCGCCCTTCGTGAGGCTCGGCTCAAATGCAGACCGACAACGGGGAAGCCCCATTCGGGGAATGCCGGTTTATTCAGAGTACAATGCGAGCCGAACTGCTCCGAAGGAGCGACCAAAAATGTGAAGCATTTTTGAGTACCTGTGGCAACCGGTGGCTTGTGAGCGAGTGAGAAGGAGCTCACTCGCAAGCCACAGCAAGGCTTTCTACTGAGCCCGTGCCAGGGGAAAAGTTTATAAACCCGCCATGAATTCTCCCTCGTACCATAAGAAAGGCTCGTTCTTTTTTATGCAGAGGAAAAACAAATGCAAGGAGATTTTGGGGAAAGAACAATGCACAAAGCTACCTGTGCAGACTGCGGCCAAGAATGCGAAGTTCCGTTCAAGCCAGCAGGAGACAGGCCAGTATACTGCAGAGAGTGCTTCCGTAAAAAAAAGCCACGAAGATTCTAGAAGCTAGGCGACCCTCTGGAATAGAGGAGATGGGATTTTTTTGATTTATCATTTTTACATATGAAGTAGAGACTGGTCTAGATTTCTATAAGGGACATAAGGAGATTAACTGCATGGAGCCCTGCAACCGCAAACTATAAAAGACTCCCTCAAAACCAGGAGTTTATGGCTCCAGAACAGGTAGCAAGCCTCCTTCTCAGCATCAAGGCAGTCACATTATCGCCATTAAAGCCGTATGTCTGGACTTCCGGCATTAAAGCGCCGATCTACTGTGATAACAGGCTTCTGATGAGCTATCCTGAGAAATGGGAAGCAATTATACAATCAATGGCAGACGTAATACAACAAAAAAAACTGAGCTTTGATATCATCGCAGGAGTGGCAACAGGAAGCATCAGCCATGCCTCATTAGTTGCCGCAAAGCTCAAGAAGCCAATGATCTATGTCCGACCAAAGGCAAAAGAGCACGGCAAGGGAAACCAGGTTGAAGGTGTTCTAAAGCCAGGTCAGAAAGTCCTTGTGGTAGAGGATCTGATCTCAACAGGAGGCTCAGCCTTAAATGCGATTCAGGCAATACGGGACAAAGGAGGCGTAGTCACAGACTGCATTGCAATCTTCACGTATGAGATGAAGGAATCAAGGGAAGGCTTCTCAAAAGCAGGGGTAACGCTTACAACCCTGTCTAATTTCTCAGCATTGCTGAATGCGGCAGAAGAAAAAAAGTGCATAACACCGAAAGAAAAACAGGCCTGCCTCGAATGGAGCAAAGACCCGAAGAAGTGGCCAAAATGAATTATAAAATGAATTATATAGACAGATTAAAGGAAAAAGAGTCAATCCTCTCTGTTGGACTGGATCCCATTATTGAAAAGATACCAATAAAAGATAAAACAAATAAGGGCATTGAAAAGACAATCTTTTCTTTTTTTAAAAACATCATTGAAGCAATTGACGGTGAAAACATCCCGATTGGCGCAGTAAAGCCAAACATTCCTTATTATGAGCAATACGGATTTGAAGGGTTGAGGGCATTAAAAAAGGTCATCGAGCTGGCAAAAGGAAAGGATCACATCGTGATTTTAGATGCAAAGCGCGGAGATATTGCTAAAACCAATGCAGTCTATGCAAAAGCGATCTTTGATTTCTGGGAGGTAGATGCAGTAACTGTAAACCCATTTTTGGGATCAGACTCCTTACAGCCCTTCTTTGAATACTGCAAAAAGGGAAAAGGCATCTATATCCTTACAAAAACATCCAATCCCAGCTCATCAGAATTCCAGGACCCGATGAAAATAGCCCAGATGATCAATAAGCATTACACCCCTGGAATAGGCTCTGTAATAGGAGCAACCTTTCCTGGAGAGCTAAAAAGGATAACCAAAGCATTCAAGCAGCCAGTCCCATTGCTCATACCCGGCATCGGAGCCCAGGCAGGCTCATTGGAAGCAGTTCCAAAAGAGAGGATTCACCGCATCCATGCAACTTCAAGCATTATTTATGCGTATGAGAAGGATGAAAATGGCAGTTCAGACTATGTTGGAGCTGCACTAAAGGAGATAAGGCTGCTCAATTCTCAGATTGGGAAGATTCAGGAATCAGGCTAACGCACGCAAGGAGGGAGAAAAGAATGGACAAAGTAGTGCATTTTGAGATACCTGCAGACCAGGTAGAGAGGGCAAAAAGATTCTATGAGGCTGTTTTCAATTGGAATGCCGTTTCAATACCCAAGATGAAGTACGTCATACTCCGCACAGGCCCTACAGATGAGAAAGGCATGGCGAAGGAAAGCGGGTTCATCAATGGAGGAATACTGCGGCGACAAGCCCCGATTGATTCAGCAGTCATAACCATCAATGTGGCAAGCATTGAGGATTCATCAAAGAAGATTGAAGCAAACGGCGGAAAAATGATAAAAGGAAAATTCCAGGTAGGAGAAATGGGATACGCAGCCTATTTCAGGGATACTGAAAGCAACATAATCGGACTCTGGGAAAACATTAAAAAGATCAGGGAGCCTTCTTAAATTTCCTATAGCTCTCCTCCAAAGCAGCAATCCCCGGCAGTTTCTTCCCCTCAACCACAGCAAGGGATGCTCCGCCGCCTGAACTGATGTGCGTAAATCTCCTCGCCACCCCGAACTGGTCAACTGCGGCAGAAGTGTCTCCTCCTCCGACAATAGAGATCGCATTGCTCCTGGCAATGCAAAATGCAATCTCCTTTGTGCCGCGGGCAAAACGCTTATCTTCAAACTTTCCAACAGGCCCTGCCCAAAAGACAGTCCTTGCCAGCCTCAGAATCCTCTTATAAGAGGCAAGAGTCCCCATCCCAATGTCCATTATGCTCGCTCCTTTCGGCAACTGAGAAATTGCGCACTGCTTCACTTTTCCATTGATGTAGACGCAGTCAAACGGCAGGATAACTTTCTTATGCCTGCAGAGCTTCCTTGCCTGGCTCAGCATCTCTTCTGAATAAAGAGAGGTCTGGATATCAATGCCCATGGCCTTAAGGAAGGTATTTGCCATCAGGCCTGAGACAATCACCGCATCTGCCCTTTTCAGGAGCTTTTCCAGGGTCGCGATCTTCTCAGCCTTCTTCCCTCCGACAATCGCAACAAAAGGCCGCTTGGGCTTTGCAGCCTTTCCCAGGTGTTCCAGCTCAGCATCAAGCTGGAATCCCGAGCAGCTTAGGATATGGGCAGGAACCTCAGTGATTGAGGTGTCATCATGATGGGAATCTGAGAAGCACTCATTCACATACACGTCTGCGTAGGAGGCAAGGGCTTTGCCAAACCTCCTCCTCTCTCCCGTTGTTGTGGATTGCTCTTCCTTGTGGAATCTCAGGTTCTCCAGAAGAATGATCTGGCCTGGCTTCTGGAGTTTCAGCTTCCTGGCAACCTTTGGGCCAACGCAGTCATCGAGTTTTGCCACCTTTCTGCCAAGCAGCTGAGAAAGCCTCTTTGCAACAGGATCGTATCGGAATTCCTCAATCCTCCTTCCTCCAGGCCTCCCCATGTGGCCAATAAGGATAACTTTGCATTTCCTGGAAAGCAGATGCCTTATTGTTGGAAGCCCCTCCCTGATCCTCCGATCATCTTCGATTTTTCCAGAAAGAAGCGGAACATCAAATCCTGTCCGCACGAGGACTCTCTTGTTCCGTACATCAATATCGCGAAGGTGGAAAAAACCCATAGCACCCTTCCAGAAACCCAAGTATAAAAAGGTTATCCCACCAAAAACTTCGGAAAAAAATTCGTCTTGTAGATCTTATACAGCGGGACACTCTCAATCTGCTGGATGAGCACGGTAAATTTCTGCCGTATCTCCATCTCAGTCTTCCTGAGCTCCATGATATCCGGAGCTTCAGTGATGATTTCAATATCCCATTCCCCTAAGGTCTTGGCTATGCTGACAACGTTCGGATGCGCCTTAAGGTGGCTGATCAGGCTTTTCTCCATCTCGATTGAGATGTTATGGTACTTGATGGTCAGCAGGGCAGAGATATAATTCATCTTCCGGGGGTTGAGTGACGGCCTAAAACCGAGAATGATCTTTCGCTCCTGCAGGCGCTTGATCCGCTCAATGACAGTCTTCGGGCTCATCGAGAACAGCTGCCCAATCCTGACAGCGCTTGCCCGGCCATCCTCAGCAAGCACCTGGAGAATATGGAGGTCTGTCACATCCACCTTTTCCGGTTTCCGATCCCCTCCGATGATAACTGCGGGAAGCAAGTCATGGCGGAAGAGATATTTCCTGCCAAACTGTGTAATCACGATTGTGGTAAGCACCGTGTAATTTTGCAGCTGCTCAGGAAACTTCTCCATAATGCCCCTCAACGTCTTGTTAAACTGGGAGGGATTGAGCGCCAAAAATGTGCAGATCAGGTCATATCTCCCTCCGCATCCTGCAATCCACGCAGTATGAGGCTCTGCGATGAGGTACTGGACCATCTCGTCGAATTTCTCCTGGCTGATATAGACGACCTTGAAGTACACCCGGAAATTGAGGCTGTCCAGCTTGGAGTAATCCAGAAGGGGGTAGAACTGCCGGATAACGCCCTTCTCCACCAGGGAATTGACCGTATAGCTCACTTGCTGCTGGCTCTTTCTGATCTGCCTCCCAAGAGTGGAAAACTGGATTCTGGCATTAAGCTCCAGCCTCCCCAGAACCAGCCGCTCAACATGACGCAATGTTGTCATAGGCTGTTAGTTTATTGCTGTTTTAATAAATGTTGTGCTCACTACGGCCGCGTTCAAAATGAAGGTGCGCGCCCATTCGTGAGCCTCTACGCTGAAACAAGCAGTGCGACAAGGGAGTTGCCCCCTACGGGGATATGTCGCTCATCACAGCAACATCAAGAGGCGAACTTGGCGCTCACCCGAGAGATTTTGAACGCAGTTGCTCATTGCCCTTCAGCATCATTCCACCGAAATTTCTCATTCGAAGAGCATCATAAGATGAACCGCAGAAGATTTCCACCCGGGTTAAAATCCCTATGCATTAAGCCCCTATGCATTAAGCCTTATGCATTATGGATGATCTCAATGACATCCCGGTGATTCAGCACATGCTCCTTGCCAACGGTCCGCCGGGTCTTTACGTCGATTGCACGGATAAATTTCTTTCCGAAGTCAGTATGGAGGCGATACGCAAAATCCAGCGCAGTGCTGCCTCCGGGAACCAGGAAGCAGTCAGGCAGTCTCCTGCCCTCTGAATCCTCAAGCTTATGGACCCCTCCAGGAAAGACTGCGATATACTTAAGCAGTTCAAAGACAGCTTTGTCCAGGGCCTCCTGCACTCCTGTGGAAGCATGGCCAGCCAGGAGCTTTTGTATCTGATCGAGTCCTCGCCTCTGTCCGTCTGTCAAAGCTGCTTCTTTCTTGGTCTCAAAATGATTCTCACCCGGAATATAGTCAATAAGCCCCCTCTTTGCTGCCTCCCGCAGCGCAAGCTCTGCATCAGCTGAGCACGCTACAAAGGTTATTCCTGGAAATTGCTGTCTGAGCCTCAGCAGGTTCTCCTTGCTGCCGGGAAGATCCATCTTATTGCAGGCCACCAGCATCGGCTTGGTAGCCTTCCGCAGCTCTGCCGCAAACAGCACAACCTGGCTGTCGCTCCACTCTTTGAGGTCCAAAGGAAGCTCCAAAAATTCCAGAACAGCTTCGCAGAGCTTGTCGCTCACCCCAAGGCTGCTGAGCTGCTTTGCCAGCGCCTTTGCAAGATCTGACTTTTTGTGGTTGACTGCCCTCGAGAACTTCTCCCATCCCTTCCTGATGAGGCGAAGGTACCAGTGGTCAAGCTCTGCCTCAAGGAACCGCACATCTAAGGCAGGGTCCCTTGTCCCGGGGCTTACCGGCTCACCCTTCGCATTCGTTGCTCCCGCGCAGTCAATGACGTGGATAAGAACGTCCGCCTGATTGAGGTCATCGAGAAACTGGTTGCCCATTCCCTTCCCTTCATGCGCGCCCTCAACCAGGCCTGCCACATCCATAGTATCAACGGGAACAAACCTGCTCCCTCGAATGCAGTAACCGAGCCTCGGGTTGCACGTCGTGCCAAGCTCCTTCTCCGCGCATTCCACCTTGACATAGGCAGTCCCATGGTTCGGCTTAATTGTGACAAAGGGGTAATTGGCAATCTCAACCTCAGCCAGGGTTGCCGCCTTGAAGAACGTCGATTTTCCAACATTCGGCTTGCCGACGAGTCCGATAAGCATAAGCGGTAAGAAATATCTTGTGTATTTATGCTTTGCTTAAAGAAAGGCTGCGTTCAAAGTGAAGGTTGCCATCATTTTGTGAGCGTTCCATCACAAACACCGTAACGTGCTGACAGGGGGATGTCCCTTACTGGGAAGTCAGCCCTGTTCTGAGAGAATAACAAAGCGAACCGATGGCAATCCGAGCGAAGCGAGAATTTGAACGCAGCCTTAAAGAAGAAGTTCTGCCCCAGCTGTCTGAGGCAGTCCAAAGATTTTACCTCTTCTTTTTCTTTGCTGCCTTTCTCTTTTTTGCCATGCACTTCACCTCTTTAGCAGATTTGCTATTTTTTTACTGATTTTTCTCCTTTAAATACTTTTTGCTTTTTTTGATGAGAAAGTGTAAGCAGAGCAATGCTATGGGAGTTCATGTTCTTCGCCCTTCGGCAAAAAAGAGTTGATTTTTTCAATGGCTGATCTTCTTCCCGTCGATACAATCTGTGCAAAAAGAAAAACAATTAAATAGCCGTGCAAACCTGCTCCGGAGTATGACAAAAGACAGGCTGGTTCAGTTTTCCGGAACTGAATGCGTCCACTGCAGGGAGATGGATCCCATTATCAGGAAAGTTGAGAAGGAGCTGGGCGTGAAGATCCATTACGTCGAGGTCTGGCACAACGAGGAAAATGCGAAGTTCATGGAGTCTGTAGACACCGATGGGCATGGAAAAGTATTCTGCGGAGGAGTGCCCTTGTTCTATAACGAGAAAACAGGAAAAAAGATCTGCGGATCCTGTGATTTTGAGACGCTGAAGAATTGGGCCCTCGGAAAATGAAGCCGAAGATCAGGCTCCCTCTCCTGCAAACATTCAGGGATGTGCAGGAGACAATCCATGCGCAAAAGCTGGTCACGGTCTGCGAGGAGGCCCATTGCCCCAATATCTCTGAATGCTGGAGTGGAGGCACAGCAACATTCATGGTGATGGGCGATGTCTGCACCCGGGGCTGCCGGTTCTGCGCTGTGAAGACTGCAGTCTCCGGGAAGGAATTGGATCCTGAAGAGCCAAGGAGATTAGCCGAGACGATTCATTCATGGGGGCTTACGTATGTTGTTGTCACCTCTGTGGACAGGGACGACCTTCCTGATCAAGGAGCCAGTCATTTTGCCGGATGCGTCAGAGAGATACGGAAATCAAATCCTCAAATCAAGATTGAGGTTCTCATTCCAGACTTTAGGGGAAATCTTGATTGCCTGAACGCTATCATCGCTGCAAATCCCGATGTTATCGCGCATAATATCGAGGTGGTTGAGCGGCTCCAGGCAAAAGTGAGGGACAGGAGGGCGGATTATCGGCAAAGCCTTTTTGTTTTGAGGGCGATAAAGGAGCTTGACGCAACACGGTGCACCAAATCTTCCATCATGGTGGGCTTTGGCGAGAGCACGGAGGAGGTTGTTGCTGCGATGAGGGATTTAAGGAAGAACGGCGTCGATTTCCTGACGATCGGCCAATACCTGAGCCCAGGCTTCAGGCATGCCCCTGTGAGAGAATACGTCGCTCCTGAAAAGTTCTTATTCTATAAGAAAGTGGGAGAGGAGATGGGATTCAGGTATGTCGCCTCCGGTGCATTAGTCAGAAGCTCGTACAGGGCAGGAGAGTATTTTGAGAGAGCAAATAACAATCTTTATAAGAGCCTGGATTCTCATCGTCTCTCATGAAAAAGGCGTTTAGTGAGTTGCAGCTCCTGGATGAGAAAGGAAGAGCGAAAGGCAGTTTTCCCAGGCAACGCGCACAGGAATTCTACGAGAAGATGCTTCTCATTCGCCAGTTTGACCAGAAAGCATTAAGTCTGCAGAGGCAGGGCAGGATAGGAACGTATGCGCAGTACGTTGGAGAGGAGGCTTCCCAAGTCGGCTCTGCTCTGGCGGTTGAGGCAGAAGACTGGGTGTTCCCAAGCTATCGGCAGACCGGCAGCCTGATTGCGATGGGTGTGCCTATGCTGAACTTGTTGAGGTATTGGGGAGGGGATGAACGGGGAAATATCCCTCCAAAAGGGAGGAACATCTTTCCGATATCCATCCCTGTTGGATCACAGATTGCCCTGGCGATGGGCGCAGGGATTGCCCTGAAGATCCAGAAGAAGAAGAGCGCGGTGCTTGCGTATTTTGGAGATGGGGCTACAAGCAGGGGAGACTTCCACGACGGCTTGAACTTTGCGGGAGTCTTCAATGCTCCTGTTGTGTTTTTTTGCGAGAACAACCAGTGGGCGATATCGACAGCCCCGGGCTCCCAGACACACGCAGAAACATTCTGCCAGAAAGCGATTGCCTACGGCATCCAGGGAATCCGGGTTGACGGAAATGATGTGTTCGGAGTCTATAAGGCAACAGCAGACGCATTGGCCAGGGCAAAGCAAGGGAAAGGCCCGACGCTGATTGAGGCAGTTACTTACAGGATGTCTGACCATACAACAAGTGATGATGCGTTTCGGTATCGCTCAAAGGAAGAGGTTGAACACTGGAAAAAGAGAGATCCCATTGAAAGGCTTGAGAGGTTCCAGATGAGCCTGGTTCAGCAGAGAACTGCGATCCTGAAGAAGAACAAAGAGCTGGTTGAAGAGGCAGTGCGCCAGTATGAGAACGACAAATCCTGCCCTGTTGATGATATGTTCCAGTATATGTATAAAGAGATGCCTGAGGAGCTGAGGAAGCAACTTCAATATCTGAAGGGGCTGAAGTGAGATGGAACGAACAATTGTTGAAGCGATCAACCTTGCATTATTCCGGGAGATGAAGAGAGACAAGAATGTTGTTGTCCTTGGAGAGGATGTCGGAAGGAATGGAGGGGTTTTCAGGGTTACTGATGGATTGCAAAAGAAGTTTGGGGAAAACAGGGTGATGGACACTCCGCTGTCTGAGGCAGGGATTGTGGCAGCATCGATCGGAATGGCAGTTGCAGGTTTGCGGCCTGTTGCAGAGATCCAGTTTTCTGGGTTTCTCTACGCAGGCATTGACCACCTGATTTCCCATGCTTCCAGGATCAGGCATCGATCGCGAGGCGCATTCAGCTGCCCTCTGGTTATCAGGACTCCGTATGGAGGGGGGATCAGGGCTTTAGAGCACCATTCAGAAAGCATGGAAGCCTTGTACTGCCATATCCCCGGGCTGAAGGTAGTGGTTCCCTCAACCCCATATGAGGCAAAGGGGCTGTTGGCTGCAGCAATCAGGGATAACGACCCGGTGATTTTCTTCGAGCCGCAGCGGCTGTACCGGCAAATCAAGGAAGAGGTTCCTGACAAGGAGTATGTGATTCCTTTAGGCAAGTGCAAGCTCGCGAGAGAAGGGAAGGATGTTACTATTATTAGCTGGGGAGCGATGCTCCAGGTTGTGAAAGATGCTGCATCCCGCGTTGATATTGATTGTGAGATTGTGAATGTCATGACTCTTAAGCCATTGGATATGCAAACTATTATTAACTCAGTAAAGAAGACAGGAAGGTGCATTATTGTCCATGAAGCTCCCAAGACCTCCGGCTTTGGGGCAGAGATCATTGCAAGGCTGAACGAGGAGATTTTTGGTGAGCTGAAAGCTCCTGTTGAACGGGTTGCCGGGTTTGACACGGTGTTTCCGCTCTATAAGATGGAGAGATTGTATCTTCCGAATGTCGTGCGTGTTGTTGAGGCGATGAAGAGGGTGATGAGCTACTGATGGCATACGAATTCAAGTTCCCGGATGTAGGAGAAGGCATACAGGAAGGAACGATAGTCAAATGGCTGGTCAAGGAGGGGGATGCTGTCGATGCAGATCAGGCCCTGGGAGAGATAGAGACAGACAAGGCCATTGTTGAAATTCCAAGCCCAAAAGCTGGAACCATCATCAGGCTGCATGTCAAAGAAGGAGGGGTCATCAGAGTCGGCCAGACAATGGTTACGATCAAGGAATCAGGCGAAGAGAAGAAGGACGCCGGTACTGTAATCGGGTTCCTGGATGATGGAGAGAAGCAGAAGGCTGAGAAGATTCACATACCAAGAAAGGAAGGAAAGGCAGGGTTGGCAGCTGAGAGCAAGGGCGTCAAGGTTCAGAAGAAATATGACATGTTCGGCTACATTGACAGGGTTCCTTTTTCAGGCATCAGGAAGGCGATTGCAGAGCATATGGCTGAGAGCATCCGCACTACTGCTCAAGTCACGCATATGCAGCAAGCTGATGTTACAAAACTTGCTGTTTTGCGGGAAAAGGAGAAGAAGAAAGCTGAGAGTGAGGATGTGAAGCTGACGTATCTTCCTTATGTTGTGAAGGCTGTTGTCGCTGCTTTGAAGAAACATCCCATGCTGAATTCAACCCTTGACGAAGCTGCAGGAGAGATACGGGTTAAGAAATACTACAATATTGGCATCGCTGTTGATGAGGGAGATGGATTAAGGGTTCCGGTTGTCAAGGGAGCTGACCAAAAAGACACCATCACAATTGCCAAAGAGATCCAGAATTTCGCTAAGGTGGGCAAGAAACTCAATCCCATGGACATGAAAGGAGGAAGCTTCACAATCACGAACCTAGGCCATCTTGGAGTAGAATACTTCACGCCTGTCATCAATTATCCTGAAGTGGCAATCTTAGGTATGGGCGATATACAGGACGAGGCTGTTGTGAAGGAAGGAAAGGTTGTTGTACGGAAGATACTGCCGCTTTCCCTCAGCTATGACCACCGCGTTGTTGATGGGAGAGAAGCTGCCTTGTTTATGAAAGATCTTGTTGAGGCTCTTTTTTCTCCTGCCTGAACTTCCAAAGTTCGATTCGCGTGTTTTAATCCTTCCCCTGCTCGGACTGAATCCTGCCGAGACTGCCTGAATTGGCATGGCAGCCTTTGGCGACTGCCTTCAGCCTTATTCCTACCTAGTACTGATCGTCAGAATCGACGTCATCTCCACCACTGTCGTCATCATCATCGTCCAATCTCCATGCTTCCATGCGCTTCACCCCCTTGGTTTTTTCATCAATGGTATGCTCTCTTCAATAAATAGTAGGCTCTCTTCAATAGTATCTGCTCCCGTTGGTGGACATAGAAATCTATTCATCTGAGCTCGCTGCGTTGAAGTTTTTGCATCCCCCGAATCGGCTGCGATAGACAGTAGCATATATATAAAGGTATCTAAAATTTATTTAGAGGTCATATTCAACCTTATCTCAGATAGTTCCACTCCTTTGACTCGTATCTCCTGGCAAGCTCCCGAGCCTTCTTTTTTTCCTCTTCTGAAAGCCTGCCAACCTCCCATTGCTTGCCATCAGTGAATCCGAGGAGCAGCGCATGATAAAGCTCTTCCTTCTCGCGCTGGCAGACCGCCCGAACGCTTGTTACTCTTTCCTTGACACTGGCAATGACCTTATCCCGTATCTTCTCATCAGGCACTCGTAAGAGAGAGAACATCTTGTCCACATCTACATCATAGAGGATAGTGCCGTGCTGGAGCAAAACCTTATTTCGCCTTGTCTGGGCATTGCCCGATATCTTCTTTCCTTGAACAATGACATCGTTGATAGGCTTGAATTCTGCCTGAATCCCAAGTTTTCCAAGGCTCTTAATGATCCACCCGCATATCTCATGATAGCTCTCAGTGATGCCCTGGAACATCGATTCAGGAGCAATGACACTATACGTAATTTCTGCATCATGGTAGACAGCCCCTCCGCCAGTTCGTCTCCGCACAATGTGCATCCCTTTGCACGCTTCCTCATTGACTTCCTGCGAGAGGCTTTGGAAATACCCGATTGATACTGCGCTTGGATCCCATTGATAAAACCGTATTGTTGGCTGGCCTCCGGCTGCCACGCTCTCTGTGATTGCCTCATCAATTGCCATGTTCATAAAGGCGTTATGAGTCTCCAGCGGAATGAGCCTCCAGACGCTATTCATGCTCTCCCTCTGCGTTTCCTTCTGGTTTTCCCCCTGCTTTTCTCTCTGCTGCCTCTCTCATACTTACAACAACGAGTCTTGCGATAGCCTCAGTGTTGATTCCAATCATCTGGATTCCCTTTGCTTCCACGACCCGCTCAATAATGCTGGCGTAAAACCGGAGCTCTTTGCCTGAGGGCTGCCCGATAAGGCTCTGCTCAATTGCTGAAAGCTCTTCCTCAGGGTGCAGGAAGAAATCGCCAGTTATGGCAATACGGTTGATCTTTGCATCAAAATCAATAGCAATACGGACAAGCTTTCCTCCCTCAACCTTTTCAAGTGCCGTTCCGTGCATGGTGTGAGAGAAAATCTATAAGAGTATAAAAGAGTTATTGGTTATTTCCTGGGTATTGAAACCCGACCCGTTTGCACAACCAAAACAAATATAAACCGACAGTAACCTTTCCAGCCTTGCTGGGGACGTAGCTCAGACTGGGAGAGCACTACGCTGAAGTGTTTTCGAAGCATCTCGTAATCTTCGATTACGACGAAACGTAGTTGTCCGGAGTTCAAATCTATGGCGGCTTGCCGGAATGGCAGGACCGAATAGTGACCATCTCCGCGTCCCCACTTTTCCTATTTTCTCTTACTCCCTGCCTAAAGGGATTCGATGAAAAGCTGTCGCCCTTACAACCCTGCGATCAGATTCGACATGATGACTCCCGCTATCAGGTTGAACAGGACAGTGATAACGAAGGCGATTGCGCAGTAGATGGCAGTGCTCCTGATCAGGTTGACTCCGAGCAGGTATCTTTCATTGAGCTTATCAGAGCCGTTCTCGATCCCATTGACCAGCACAGTAAGGATATAAATCAGCTCGACGACATAGATCCCAACTACAATCTGGAACCAGTACGTCGGGATTCCTCCCTTAAACAGTCCTGCAAGCGCAGTTGCTCCCTGGCCTGCTGCCTCAGCTCCTCCGATCCTCGGGAGCAGCGTGTCCAGATTCCCGATGATGGCAGTGATCATAGAGGTTATTCCAATCACAATCCCTGAGATTGCAGGCGTCAGGAAGCTGATCTGTGATTTCATTGAGCTGATGATCTCGGCGAGCAGGTCCTGAAGCCGCTCATTGACGGTGTGGATCTCCTTGATATACCTGGAAACATTCACAAGAGCCTGGGCAGCAATCTTTGGGCCCTTCCTGACGCTCTCCACAAGCACCTTCATTGAGCTCTCAATGACGGCCGAGGGATAGGCAGCAAGCGCCCCATGCCTTGGGTCAAAGATTGCCTCTTCCACGCCCATTCCCAACTTCGTGATGTTCATGCTGACGAGCTGGAAAAAATCTCCGGATACCGTGCCTTGCATCGCTGCAGAAACCCGGTCAAATGCTATTTCCGCAGGCAGCCCATCTCCCAATCTGTTGCCGAGCTGGAACAGGCTGGAAGCGAACTCATTCTCAATGCGTTTCGTCTCCTCCCGGATCTTTATCAGGTTCTCGGAGCGGAATTTGAAATACATTCCCAGGCCAAGGCCTAAGCCTAAGGTGAAGAACAAGGAAAGCAGCGTGGCGCCTATCCCGAAGGGGCCGTTTTTTCCAATGACGATATTATTGGCATCTCTTACATCCCTGTACTCCAGGAATCTGAAGCCGTAAGAGGGAATGATGTCATCAGGGATATCCGGATTTGCTGCATGGATCAGCAACGGCAGGATCCCGATGAATACCAGCAGCGTGCCAATGCTCATGGCTACAAAAAACGGGCTTACAAGAACCTCTTTCTTTCCAATCCTGACTGAGATCTTCTTGTACTTTTCAAACTGCGGATCCTTGCCGATATCGGTCTGCCCATATCCTGTAGGCCTGTTTGCGAGGATGGTCTTGCCCAGGTAATAGATGCCAATTGGCAGGAGCACATCATAGAGCACCGCGATATGGTACCATTTGACAGCCTCAAGGAAACTCACGACCAGCGGCAATATGACGAGCCCAAGGATAGGCAGGATGACACCCAGCATATTCAGCATGGTGATTGGGCTCTGCAGGGCGTGCGTATACCTCAGCATCTTTTCATAGGTTCCAGTGAGGATCACATCCAGCGCCTTATCCAAAGACTCCAGGCGCCTTGGCTCATCGCCTTCATACAGTGAGCTCTCAACGAGGTGGAATGACTCGATAAACTCAAAGTTCCACTTCCTCCAGCCTTCCAGATAATTGTCCAGGCTCTCTTTTACAGTATCAAACTCTCCCGTCTCCACATTCCACAACACTTTCTTAAGGTCAAGTGAAAGCGGAGGCATAAGGCGCTCTGAGGCAAAATCAACTGCAAGCTCCAGGTTTGAGGTGTGCCGCATATAGGTGACAACATAGAAGATACACTGCACCATCTGGTTTGATGCTCTCATGCGGAACTGGGAGGCTATAAACATCGGAATCCTCTGCAACGGAGCAATGATGAGGACTCCGCAAAGAAAGAAAAAAAACGTAAAGAAGAGTCCGCCAGTTATGAAAAAGGCCAGGCTTCCCAGCAGGAAGATGGTGAGTATGGAGGAGAGTATAGCAAAGGAGTATGCCCCTGCAGGAGTGATATTCAGATGGGCAATAGAGGCAGCTTCCTGATACTCCTTCTCCTTCTCAGGCTTCAGCTTCAGCTTGAGAATCTGACCCGAGATCTGGCAGAGCTGCTCGTAGATGTTGAGGTTGGCTGGCATGAACTGCTTTCTGAATGCCTGGTATTCCCTTGAGTAGGTGACCTTGGCAGCCTCAGCCTCAGGCTGTCCTGCTGCCTGGCCAAGCTGGTGCTTGATCTTCCCCTGGTACTTTGCTATAAGTGTGTCAACATCAGCCATGGTTTGCTTCTTCTCGTTGTTTGCTTTCTCCGCTTTTTTCTCTGCTTTTCCTGCTTTTTTCTCTGCTCTCCTTTTTCTCCCTTTTCTATATTTGCTCTGCCTTTATTGCTGCACTTTATTCTGTCTTTTCTGCCTTTATGCTCTTCTTCAGCCATTCGTTCCATTCGAAAAAGATCCTCTGGCTCTCCAGATAGCCTACTTCATCACGGACAGTCGCCGAGATCCTGTGGTATTCATCATTCGATTGGATGACGAATTCCGCCTCAAGCATATCAGGCCTGTGGCTAGCCAGCGCCAGATTCACAATTGTCTCCTTGATCTTCGCCCTGAGCAGGATATTATCCCACACTGCATCCCAGTTTCCTGACCACTCTTTCACATTTCCAGCTATGGCCTTGAGGATATCAGAATCGCCATTTTTAAGGTCAGCAGTCGGCTCAAGCTGGTCAGTCTTTGTATTGTATTTCATGAGGTCAGAAAACCCTCCTTCCTGTAGGGGGTCATCAGTCCAGTGCTTCCTGACTTCAGTGATTGACGTGACCCTCCTCCATCTCTGCAGCCCGTCAGAGCTCCGCAAAGGATTTGCCACAACCACGATGTCTGTTGCCTTGAAGCTTGTCTTCGGAACCTGCAGGTCATTGACAACCCTGTCAAATACGCCGTAGGGAGAATCCCCATGGATCGTTCCTGCAACCACATTGGCTAGAGCTCCAACCCGCATTGCCTCGTACAACGCCCGTGCCTCAACAGAACGCACCTCTCCTACAATTAAGGCAGAATCGCCAAGCCGCAGGGTTGCCCTAATTCCCTCCTCTGCGCTGACCTCGGTAGAGCCGTGGGTCAGGGCAGATACTACTTTCATGGGCTGAATATTATACCCCAACTTTCTCAAAGGAGTCGTAGGAAGCTCGAGAGTGTCCTCGATTGTCAGTATGCGGTATTTCCGCATGATTTCTGTCAGAAGGCTTCCAAGCAGTGCTGTTTTTCCTGCAGAGCGCGTTCCTGCAACAAGCAGCGTCCTTGATCCGTCAATGATGAAGGAGAGAAGCCCGGCAGCAAGCGGCGTCAGCATGCGGTTGTTGATAAAGAGCGGCAATGTCCATGGCCTGTCCCGGTGCCTCCTGAATGCATAGGCAAGGCCGTAGGGATTCAATGGCGGAGCAATCACGCCCACTCGTGCATTGGCTGCAGGCAGGCTGAGGTCTGTATCAAGGATGGGATTTGCCTCATCCAAAGGCCTGCCTGAAAGCATGCGGAGCTTTGACGCCCAGGACTCCGCCTCTCCTACAGTGGGGATGATATTGGTCACGCATTCGTCAAAATCCTCATGCACGAGAAACATCGGAATCTGGCCCATGGGCGCATTGATGGTGATATCCTGGATCTTTTCATCCTGAAGAAGCACCTCAATCAGGCCAAAGCCAACAGTATACCGGACAAGGATTTTCGTCATGCTTTGGATCTCCTTCTCACGCAGGTTCATGTTCCTCTGGCTGGCAAGCTCCTCGATCAGATCATGGCCAACATTCATGAATACCTGCCGCATCCTCTGGGGATCAACAAACTCAGAGCGTGTCGGCTTATGCTCAGCCATGACCTTCCTCGCAGTATCCACGATCTCATACTTCTCCTCGCTCATCTTGAATTCCGGAGGAAGGATATGATACAGGAATTGGATGGTGTTGGGAAGCCTGAAGAGCGTGACCTCAGTATCTTCAACACCATAGCTGGCAAGCTCCTCTCCCTCAACAGGGTAGCTCGCCATCAGCTTCGTGAACATGAAATCTGGCCTGATCGTTGGAGTGAACAGCTTCCTGTAAACAGACCGGTCTCCAACAACATAGCCTGCAAGGTAGGGCTGGGCGAGCTGTATCAGGCTTGTCTGGTCAAGCATCCTAACGATCATGTTGAGTTGCGTCACGATGCGATGCAGCCGATGCGCCTCTAGCTCAGCAGCAGAGTGCTGCATTGAGATGCTCTCCCGCCTGGAAAGCCGCTTGAGCTCCACATACGCTCCCAGGGGATCTGATTTGAGCATGCGATACACCGTATTCTGGATTTCGGCATAGGTCTTTGGGTCTCCGATGCTTTGGTAGGTGATGATCCGCTTCTTGATGATCTGGTTATAGGCCTTCGCAAGGTCCAGGAGCATGAGGGTCTGTGTATAGTCATACTCATAATCCCTCTTCTGGGTGAACACGATCTTGGTGACCGTGCCTGCTTCCATAAGGATGTCAATGGCCTTGGCCATAAGGACAGGATCGTCCTCCAGGGAAGGGCTTCGCAGGTATGCCTCGCAGTCTATCCTGAGGGTCACATCCTCTCCTTCTCTTAACACGTCATACGTGAAAGGCTGCTTGTTTTGGTCCACGAGCGCCATCATGACTCCTTCCTCAGCTGCTCAAGGGCAACTTCAATAAGATGGGACTTGTTGCGGTACCTCTGGCCTTTTGTCTCCCGCTCAATCCACCTGATAAGGTCTTCCTCAATTGTAGCTGAGATTGGTTTTTTCATTATATCGGGTATAGTATAATTCCCATTACATCGATTATATCATGATTTCCCTTATATCGGGTATATTTTAATTATGCCGATGATATTATAATATACATTTTCTAGTAGGAGATATATTTTATAACATATTTAAACCTTTGGGTCAGGGGGTATGTTCACTGGCCAGGGATAGCCACAAAGTTTTTATATAGTAAAGGCAACAAATAATTGAGCATAAAGTATTGCCTTTACATGTCAAAAATCAAAGATTTTTGAGCATGCTCGGAAATTGTAACAATTTATTATACATGTTTGCAATTTCCGACATATTACGAACGGGCAACAATTGCTCAAGTATATTTGCCCGTGAGTATAGCCCCTCTGCCGGAAGAATATGAACGGTCCTCAGGAGCTGAGGGAGTAAGGAAGACACATATAAACAGCTGAAATAGCAGAAGCAAGCACATGGAATACAAAGCAGGTTCAGCAGGACGCCACGCGATTAGCGAGATTGTCAAAGTTAAACGGGACAGCGCAATCAGGGATGTGCTGCGCCTCCTTTCAAAAGAAGGCAATCGGTTCAAGATAATAGACCCCATATACATCGTTGACAAGGGCGAAAAGCTTGTTGGCGTTGTTTCCATCCGGGATATGTTCAGTTACCCGCAGGAAACAAAGGTCGGCAGAATCATGAAGAAGAAGGTGGTGTCTCTTTCTCCAGATGCTGAGGATGAAAAAGCTGCCCATGTAGCCTTGAAATATGGCATCAAGACAATCCCTGTTGTCAAGAACAGGAAGATCCTGGGAGCAATCCCGGCAAATCTGATAACATCCATCCTTAACAGATCGCTGCAGGAGGATATCCTGCATTTTGCAGGAATCCACAAATCCCATCTAAACTATGAGAACACCACAAAAGTTCCGTTGCTTGCTTCTGTCCTTCATCGCCTGCCTTGGTTGATTGTGGGGCTGATAGGCATTATGATTGCAGCCTACTTCATCAACATTTTTGAATCAACCTTGCAGACCTACCTCATCCTTGCATTCTTCATTCCGGCCATCGTGTACATGTCAGATGCCCTTGGAACACAGCATCAAACCCTTTTTGTCAGGGATTTGGCAACTCTGGGGAAGGATCTCAATCTCGGCCAGTACTTCCTCAAGCAAACAGTGATTGCAGGCATCTTGGCGGTGTTAATAAGCAGTTTAACCATGGTAGGAATTTTCCTATTTTGGAATGCCCCATTTACCGGATTTGTCATATCCATCTCGCTGTTTATTGCATTGATGGTCACAAACTTTACTTCGTTAGTCACAACCCTGATTATCTATAAGATGGGGCATGATCCTGCATTGGGAAGCGGCCCTCTTGCGACAGTGATCTCTGATTTGACATCCATTGTTATTTACTTTCTTATTGCATCGTGGCTGCTGTTATAGGGGCAGTAAGCACGCTTTTTCATTGCCACGTATTTTCATGCCAAAGCGACTCCTCCCCACCATCTGAGAAGGCAATAATGGCTGGCGTGCTCGGCTTAAAGTTATCTTCTACCAGCCTGTTAGGCACGATTAAGATCCCATTTGCCAAAGCAGCTGAAGAGCCGCCAAGCTTCTCTTTCCATACTATATCTCCATTTTCTGCATTAAAGCTGTAGAAGTATCCATCACCGCCTTCACCAACGCCAAAATAAACTTTATTGTCTGCCAAGACAGACGAAGAATCTGCGTTTGCCTTGCCAAAGTCATATTTCCACATGACCTTGCCATCTTTCTGGTCCAGAGCAAAGAATTTTCCTTCATAGGTACCAATAAATACCTTGCCATAGCCTAAAGCTGCGGCAGCCGATACGCCAATTAATTCTCCTGTTCCGGAAGCAATCTTGTTTTTCCAGATTAAGCTGCCATCGTTTGCATCTAAAGCATAGAAATAGCCGTTTTCCGAGCCGACATAAACGACATCTTCCAAAACAGCAGGGGTAGAATGAATCAGATTTAATTTTCCTTGGATATAATCTACTTTAAACCTCCACAACTCTTTTCCTGTTTCTGCATCCAGGGCATAGAGATGGCTTGGATTTGCATTGCTTCTTTGCGACCCTTCTGTTCCCACAAAGATTTTTCCATCGCTGTAAGCAGGCGAAGAATGAACGACCTCTGCATCCTCCAGATATTTCTTCCAGATGAGATTTCCATGAGCTTCATCAAGCGCATAGATGGTTCCAGAATCATCTCCGACAAAGAGTTTATTTTCCGCAAACAAAGGCAGGGAATGCGAGATGCCTTTTTGAGTCTGGTATTTCCATAAAAACTCTCCCGTACCCGCATCCAATGCATAAACAAATCCTGCAGGAAGATTATCCAGGTTATCGCCGGCATTAACGCTTGCAAAAAGCTTTCCCTTGCCTGCTGCCAGACCCCTTGGAAAGAACTTCCTTATTTCTCCGGCATAAGACCATATTTTTTTGCCTGTTTTCAAGTCTAATGCAAATATATCTTCTGGAGCGATAAAGACCATGCCATTATCAATGATGGGCCAGTTTGCCTCAAAGTTGCCATCATAGCCTATTTGCTCGAAATCGCCAACAGTCCATTTCCACAGGACAGTGGGCTTCGATGGTGCTTTTGATTCAGAGAAGCCTGTCCTTGCATTGCTGCCGTGGAACGCTAGCCAGTTTGTTTGTGTTTCTTTCGGCTTTTCTTCGAGTATCTCCGATTTTTGGGTTTCTTCTGTTTCTGTTTCCTGCGCCTCAGTTGTTTCGTTTATTTTTCCAACTTCTGTTCCCTCTTGTGGCTGCGCTACTGGCTGTTCTTTTTGTACTTCTGTTTTTGGCTCCTCCTTTATTTCTTTAGCGCAACCTACAATAAAAATTATTAAAACAAGCAAAAATAAAATTAATAAAACTCCTAATTTTTTCATATTCATTCTACTTGCCTGCATTTTAAGGGTATTCTATCATAAATTTTTGAATACTCTCCTGGCTTTGGAGGGCTTTTTTGTCCTGCTTTAAATCTTGTGAAAAATATTTTTGAAGCGCCTGCATTTAATGCCCCTTCTGCAGATGCTTCAACTTGGGACTCAGAACCGTATTCTGCTTCTGTCACCCAGATTGGTTTGTTAATATTTTTCTCCTGCATAAGCTTTTTGAAATCCTTTACATTCAACGTATTTAAATCTCTTGAATTGATATAGTGAATATTTGCTATATCAAAATAATCCGCTCCGCCTAATTCAAAAATTTTTCTCCAGTAAGCAAGCATATTAGGCATTATACCTGCTGCGCCGCCCTGAACAACTTTGCAGTCTGCACAAGCCAGTTTTATTGCTTCATTGCTGAGTTTTAAAATCTGAACATATTCTTCTTCTGTCCCTTTATAAAAAGTTAAATCAGGCTCTTTCATTTCAGGCTCATTTAAGATTTCATAATACTTTATTGGAATTATCAAATTAGGCATATCATCTATTCCATCGCCATCATACCTTTCCACGAGCTTTGAAAGAAAACTTTTGTAATCTTCAAGATTGCAGGGAGCGCATCTCGATTTGGGTATTCCGCCTATTTTACCCCAGGGATAGAATTGGTCTCCAGATGGCACTTCACAGCTGGAAGAATGACACTGCTTTTGATCCCACTCAGCGTAAGGCCATATTGTGGCAAGGATCGCCACCTTATTCTCTTGCGCTTTTTTTATCCACTCATCTACGGGAATAAAATCAAATTCTCCTTTTTTTGGCTCTATCCATCCCCAGGCAAATGGTCCTGAGTGAGGTCTGGCCCATGCTGCTCCTATTAAACTAATCAATTCTGCCTCTTGCGGGGTCCCAGTAAGAAAACCTATACAATTCTCTTCAATATCCGCGGGAATACTGACTGATTCTATTTTTTCTTCTGGCATTTTTTCTTCTGGCCTTTCTTTGATTATTTCTTTCTCTGGCTCTTTTTCCTCCGCAATGAGCGGAGGCCCTGTTTTTACCGCTTCTTCAGATGGTTTTTCTTCTTTAATTTTTTCTATTTTTCCAGCACAGCCAATAAGAAAAATTGATAAAATAAGCAAAACTGATATTATTTTTTTCATTTCATAGCCACCGAGCTTCCTTTCTAACTTCTGAATTATTCTTTAACTGAATAAAGAGAAGCCCAAGAACGACAACAATGACCATAACCAAAAAGCTTCCATACAGAAACCTGTTTAAGAGATGCAGGATATATTGCTCAACAGTAGGGTCTGAGTAAGGGAATAAAAATACCCTAAAGACAAAGGCCTTGAGCCCGTGGATGATAAAAGAATATAAAACTCCCAAAACCAGGACATTCTTAAAATTAAAATCATAAAGCACGGTAAGCTTAACTACTGACAAAGCCACCATAAGGGCCCATAAAGCCTGGGTTAAGTTTAAGGCAAAAGGAAACCTGTCAGATAAATGCAGCGCCACATAGTATTGCAACGCTACCACTAAAACTGCTCCCACTATATAATACCAAATTGGCAAAATGTATTCTTTCAAGGTTTTTCCAAATATTTTCATTTTTCAACACTAAACCTTAATAACCTATTCGAAAATTTCATCTCTCCTACCCAGAGATAGCTTCCATCAAAGCTAAGATAATGTGGCATAAAAAGCCCATCTTTAGAATTAGTTTTGTATTGGCTTACAAAATCCGGCTGGCCTAAAACAATGTCAGGCTCTTCTAGCCCATTCTCAGGGAAAGAATTCCAGATAAGCACCCTATTATTTCCATCAGCAACAAACAGGCTATTGTTATATGCATAAACTCCTGCAGGCATGCTTAACTTAGCAGTTGGTGGCAAGTCAGCAATATTTTCTGAATGATTGATGATTTTTATTTCAAAATCTGCTGACTGCTGGCTTCTTGTGGGCAATTCCTTCCATACCAATACCCTGTTATTGGAATGATCGGCAACTACCAACTTTTTTCCATCAGTAGATATCTGCACTGGATGTGAGAGTTGGTTAAGCGCACCGCCTTCGGAATTCGTTTCAAAATCTGGCTGGCCTAAAACAAAATCTGGAAGGGCCTGATTAGCAACTGGTATTTGATTCCAGACAAGAATGCGGTTGTTGTCGCTGTCGCTTACAAATAGATTTGTACCATCAGTTGTAACACCCATAGGGCCATTGAAACTATACTTCCCTATCCCATGTCTGTATTGTGATAAATCAGTTGTCTGCCCAAGGATAATATCAGGTAACTGATTATTCTTCTCCGGGATATTATTCCAAATTAAAATCTTACCCGATCCCCTGGCAGCAATAATCAACCTTTTTCCATCACTTGTTATTTGTCCGCAATCACCGAGTTCTGCTCCGCTCCAATTTGATATGACTATGTCTGCTTTTGCTTTGCTTTCATCAGGAATCTGCCTGTAAATTGCTAACCCTAGGCGTGAACCAGAACACACAAAAAGCTGTTTGCCATTTGAATATGGAAACGGGTTAGGAAAACTATTTTTTGAAGAGAAAATGTCAATGCCAAAATCCGGCTGGCCTAAAATCAAATCTGATTTGGCATCCACTTCGGCTGGAACTTTATTAAAGATCAAGACTCTATTTTGATAGGTGTCAGCCACAAATAATCTTTGTCCATCACTAGCAACACCTTCGGGTGCTGACAGCCCGCCACGTTCTAAGCTCGGGTCTAATTTTCCTATGCGAAAATCTTCTTTCTGGTTTTCATCCATAGGCAAGTTGTTCCATACAAAAACCTGGTGGCTACTCGTGACAAACAATTTGCCGTTATCAATTGTTAAACCTGCCACCATACCAGTCGGCTCATCTGGAAGACGCTTTGGGTAGGTAACAAAATCTGCAGGCTGGCCATTTTCCGTTGGAAAGCTCTTCCACACGTACATCCCGTATCCGCCATACATTCCTATCGCTAGATATTCCCCATTAGAAGTTATACTTCTAGGTGTCATCAGTGAAACCAAAGGAATGGGCCAATTAACTAGTTCGTTTTTGTCTCTGAAGCGAGTCTGAAAATCCGGCTGGCCTAAAATCAGATCAGCAGGCTGATTGTTTTCTTCTGGAAAAGAATTCCAGATCAAAACAGAGCTGTCTGTTGTACTTGCAATCGCCACTCTTTTCCCATCGGTCCAAACGTCCCATGGCCAGTTAATCTCCTTTCTGGGGTCTTTTGTGCTTGGCTCTTTCTTCCTTTGGGCCTCCCAATCGAGATATCTCGACCAACTATCAAAATCAGGGGCTCCTAAAACAAAATCTGCGGGCTGACCATTACTTGTAGGAAATTCACTCCAGATTAATACCCTATCATTATTTGCGTCTGCCACCAACAATCTCTCCCCATCTGTTGCCACACCAATTGGCCAGTTCATCCCACTTGCTCCCAATTTTCCTATATTCGAACTAAAATCAGGCTGCCCTAATACTAAATCTGGTGCTTGATCAGTCTTTGTAGGAATTTCATTCCAGATTAAAACACGGTGATTCCATGTGTCAGAAACAATCAATTTCTTACCGTCTGTAGCAACTTTACTAGGATGATTCAAGACTAGAGGACCGCCACTTTCGTTAAATCCGGTTGCATACAAAACAATATCCGCTTCCTGTCCTGTTCTAAACCAGCCGGTAGGTTTTTCTGTCACGTATTTATAAGTAGGTTCTGATGGTTTTATTTCTTCCTTTAGTTCTTTTACTAATATTTCTTTGGTTGATTCTTCAATTTCTTTAGTGCAACCACTAACCAAAATAGCGAAAATCAATACCATTAAAATTATTTTTCTCACTTTCCAAACAGTCCTCTGAAAAACCCAATTATCTTCTCAAATAAACTCTTCTCTTCGTTTGGTTCGATGCCCTCCCGTTTAATGTCTGCCTGTTTGGTGTCTCCCTTTTTGCCGTCATTCTCTCCTTCAGAAATATCCTCTACAAGGTTACAGTCTTCACCGCAACAATCATTTGGACAACGTTCATAAGTTTCTGCACCTTCGCAAATCCCATCCCCGCAAATTGCTTCTTTTTCAAAAGTTTCTTTTTCTCCTTCAGAATTTTTTCCAACGCCTTCCCCATTGCCTTCAATCTCTTCTTTTATACGTTTTTCCGGATTATAGATTGGATGATGCCCTTCGGACATATAGCTGGTGGCGCCAGTTCCAGCCACAATATAGCTGCCATCGGCAGAGACTGCAACAGCATCGACCCAGGAATCTGCTTTATAACCCCATAACGGAACATTGCTTTCTTTAGAGAAGAGATAGACCTTTTTATCCTTGCTTCCCGCAGCGATGTAATTCCCATCTTGCGAGATAGAAACAGAACCGACCCTTTCACCAGCCTCAAACTTCCATAGTGGCTCGTCGTTATCCCTGTCAATTAAATACACATTGTGGTCTCCGCTTCCAGCAACGATGTATTTGCCGTTAGAGGATATGTCTACAGAGCGGACCCACCAATCCGTTGTCCAGGTTTTTAGAGGAGTATTTTTATCATTTGAGAAAAGAAAAATTGAAGTGTAGGTATCTGCGCTGTCCAATCCGTAGACACTATATCTTCCATCTCTGGACATTGCAGCAGTCCAGACTGGCGCATCGGGGCTCGTCTTGTGTTTCGTTAAGGGAAGATTGCTTTCCTTTGAAAAGAGGTAGGCTATCTCTTCAGGAGAATGAGAGCCAGCAGCAACGAGGCTGCCATCAGAAGAAACCGACAAGCCATGCACATCCGATGTTGCATGGTATTTCCAAAGCGGCCTATTGCTTTTCTTAGAAAAGAAGATAAGCTCGTCGCTGAATGAGGTTCCAATAGCAAGATATTCACCATCAGCTGAAATAGAAACTGCATAGACTCCACTGGCGTCTTTGCTTGTCCATACGGATTTTCCATCGCCTGAAAAGAGCGTTAGAGACCCACGACAGCCGCCAGCGATAGAGCCTCCATCAGCAGAGATATCAACCCAACCGCCTCCGCCAGAAGGGTCTTCTTCTCCGGTCTCGCATTGATGCCCCCATAACGGCTGATCGCCATCCTTAGAAAAAAAGTAGATATAATCATTTGTTTTCACTGCAATGCTGCTGCCATCATCTGAAATGACTGCATTTTGCACCTGGTTTTTTCCAATATCATAACTCCAAAGCGGCTCATTAGTTTCTCTGGAGAAAAAATAGATCTTGTTGCTTTCCAACTTTTCAGAAACGATATTGACCGGAGCCAGAGTGCCGCCATACCAAGGCAGTTGAGCAGTCTCTTTTCCATCGCTTGCTTCAAAGCGATAGTCAAAACTATCATCTTGTTTCCAGCTGAATTCATATACAGATCCGGTCTTATAATCTCCGCTTATCTTCCTCATCTCTCTTGCTTCCTTCCCGGTAAAGATAATCCTCACATATTCCGGAGCATCACCATCTTCATCGATATACGTAACTTGGTAAACAATAAGATCGCCAGGCGCAGCGACAGGCGGTTCTGCGTGCCCTTCTGTTAATTCTGGAGGGAAATTAGCAAAGGCAAGAGAAGGCCCTAACAGCAGAAATAGAATTCCAAAGATTGATATTCTTTTCACCATGCGCCCTTCCGCGTATATCTTGATATTGATATGGGGGAAACCAGTATTTAATAGTTCCTAATGATTAGTATAAGACAAAAATAACGCATAGTTTATATAGTATCTGTGTTTTCTTGTTTGCATGTTAAACCTTCAAACACGCGAACTTGTCCTTAAGTGGGCAAACCAA